>Ga0308171_1001618_pt1 | contig 28695 bp, 26 predicted proteins | sample PhyGR1_FD_202135 | JGI IMG/M metagenome (GOLD analysis project Ga0308171, IMG submission 202135) | Phyllosphere microbial communities from UC Gill Tract Community Farm, Albany, California, United States - DLSLSG.R1 | ecosystem: Host-associated > Plants > Phyllosphere > Unclassified | place: USA...
ATGCTTGCTGCTATTCTGTGATAAGGTGAAGCTTTTGTAATGCGAGATCACCTTGCCCTCGATCACGACATTGAGTTTCACGAGACGGTTGATCCCGAAGATCTGGCTTGCGGATATCGAGTTGGCACTGTTGTCAGGTTTAAACGTTGGTTTGGTAGGGGTTTTTGGAGTTGCCATATTTCACAGATTTTAGTTTTTAATTCAATTTCTTTTTAAATAATTACATGTTCTGCAACGGTTAATTCAGAAATATCAAATAATTCACAAACAACACCTTTAGCATTGGTCATTCATAATAAATAATTCAATTCACATCAATAATGATGCAAAATTCACTGTATGTTTTAAGATTAAATAAAAAAAGCCTGACAAAAACTACCGAATAGGAATCTTTATCAGGATTATTTTCAATCATTTGGTGTAGAATTGATGATCAAAGACTATTTTGCCCCTGGCCAGATCCCGTCGTATGCTGAGTTACCATAATCGATCTTCTCTGCGCTGATAACGAAGCTGATGAACATGTTGTCCTCGTTCAAAGCGTCATAATCTACCTCGTGCTGGATCACATAACCATTTTCCCACTTCAAAGTGGTCAATGTGCCTTCTTCGTGCGATTTGTTGAATGTCACCTCACCACTTGTTGGTTTGTATTTTCCATTGAGCAAGCTTTCCAAGATCCCGGAATCTTCTGTTGCTTCAACGGTGATCTTGATGAGTGCGTTAGAAGGATCTGATGCTACTCTTCCAGAGACATCGGTGTTTCTTGATACACCATAATTAAGTTTTAGGATCTTTTGTTCTGATCCGCCGTTGAATTTCAGTACGGCCCTTGAATTGTTTGCCATGATTTCTAAATTTTAAATATTAATAAATGATCTGTTGTCTCGCTTTCAATATTCCAAAGATAGAACCATGACCTTATTTTTTCAATAGTAGAATTACTACAATTTTATAGAATATTTCTAGAACTGTGTATAAATTCTCATTTCAATTTGAAAGAGGTGCGGACGGAAGTGCTTGATATTGGACCTGTAGCTCATTTACTAAAAGCTTATATGATTGCGGACGAATAAGATATACCGATGCAGAATCAGAGTTAGATTTGCTTATTTTCAAATCATAATCCGAGATGAGCCTGATTGGAAACTGAATCGTATCATTACTCGATTTTATAGTTTCCCCTGACTTGATCTGGTATATGAATAAAACTTTATTATTGATCTTTGACTTGCTTACCAATTCGGTACTATTACTTTTGACCACAATAAGGCTCTTCTCTATGGCTTCTTCTGGTGAAAGCATTTTTTTCTGCTGTTCATTTCTTTCATTTTCAAATAAGTCTACCGAAAAATGGTCAGGTCGCTCGTACTCCTTTTTGCACGAAACTGGTAATGAGATAATGACAATGGCTATGTAGATGATGTAAAGGCTTGATATTCTCATTTCTCTGGATTTTAATAAAAAAGGGAATCCACACATGAAGTTGTAAATTCCCTTTACTAATTTTTTTAAATTAATATTATTCTTGTTGGTATTCAGCATCCCACTCGTTTCCGTCGTCTCCTTTGTGTCCGTCTAGTTTTATAACGAAACTTTTTGTTGGGAAGTAAGGTGTCATTCTAATGTCCAACCAAACGCGGTCTTTGTTCACTTTATCCTGTTCAAACCTCACGATTTTGAATTTTTCAATCAATTTATCTGGGCCTTTGATGCCATCAAGGAAAGTAACAATTTGTCTTCTCAGATCATCTTCATTTCTTGGATTCCAGTTTTCAAAAGCTCTTCTGTTTAGGAAGTCCAATAGAACTTTGGTCACATAATCGAAAACACGAACTACAGAATAGGTTTGTAGACCAATGTTATCGCCTGTGAAAAGCGTCTTAGCCGAAAAAGCCATGATCTTTCCATACTCATTGACCATTGGCACCAATCCCATTTTTTCGAGTTGGGAAATCTCACTTTTCTTCAGGTCAAACTTTACCGCATCCACTTCATTGATGTTACCATGTTTTTTACCTGCTGCAACCTGAGACATCAAGGTTTTGTAGATTTTGCCGGCCATAGAAGTCGATGGTGGAAGGTCTACATTTTCCTCTTCGCCTACTTCTTCAGCTCTTCCTCTTCCTACAAGCCAATTTGTAGTCATGATGACATTACTTCTGTGTAGCTCACCGCCAGTCAGATTTGCAGAATGGAATAAGTCTACGACATCATCCGGTTTATCAAGGTTGGCAAAATCGGTTACGAGCATAACTTTGTTCTCGTTACAGATCTTCGCCCATTTCTCAACTACTTTATTAGATCCTAGATATCCTGGGATCGCAAGGATAGAGTAGTTGTCACGCAGATCCAATCTGTCATAGTTTTGTTTGAATTCATCTGCGATGGCATCAATGAATATTGGATTGTCCAAATCTTTCATCTGTTCCAGAGATGCATTCACGATGCTTACGTTGTCCACTTTATCAAGTTCTGTATTTTTGAAGAACTGCGCCATCGTACGATAAGCGGTCTCAAGTTGACGGATTTCCGACAGACTATTTTTGAGATTTGTCTTAAGGTTTTTCTCAGCCGAAATTGCTTTGTCCTTACATGTTTCTGCCATTTCCTCTGCGGTTGCATTATTTTCCAATAATGAGATCCACAGATTCAGTTTCTGGGCAAGGTCTTTTCTTTCGGTCTGCTTGTTGGAATCGTTTAGAAAAATCTCTTTACGAGCCTTTCTTGTAGGATTCATATTGGCGATGCCATCTACAACAGTTTCAATGAAATTGAATCCTCCAACTTTGTTCAGGTCATTGATCGCTGATCCAGAACCTTGTCGGTGGTCTTGCTGTTGTTGTCCGGCTTGCTGGTTTTGCTGTGCTTGTGGTTTATTATCCATAGTTTATGTTTTTTTTATTTTTCTAATTCTCCTGCAACTTCTTTCAATACTTCTATTAATGCATCTTTCGTTTGTGGATTCTCAAGAATGTTTTTAAGTATTTTGTTATTTTTCAGCTGACGCAGTATTTTGTTGTACTGTTCCTGTTCTATGCTGAGAGTTTTTAGGTATTCTGAATTTTGGGTCAGATTTTTCGGTGTGAAATCTCCCAATTGCTGGAATCTGAATTCTTCATCCACATACGTTCCATCCTCTGTCTCATGTTGTACAGAGATCGACGGTTGAAAATGCTTGAAAACATCATCTACCGATTTAAGACCTTTTACAATTTCTGGAATGAAAGGTTCATCTGCCGTCAGTTGACCTACAATTAGAGATCGGTTCTCTTGGATTTCCTGGATCGCTTCGTTGGCGTCAACTTTTACTTCGTTTCCTCCAACACCATAATTAAACATTGCCATATTATCTATTTTTTGTGATTGATTACTTGATTTTTTACTAAAATATTTTAGGATCTTATTAAAAGAAAACATTACAGAGATTCTACAGGTTGCGTGGTTGGCATGAAGAATCTATTAAGCCAATAAAACTTTTCACCATTTTGATCGATAATCACTTTCGGGTTACTTTTGTTATTTAGCAATCTGTCTGCCAATGTTTTATATTGTTTGAAATAATTTTTAACATTATCGCTCGCAATGACCTTCGGTTTTTTCCATCCGTTGAGCTTGTATTTGGAAAGTGTCTCTTCGGATGCATTGTCAAAACCGGTGCTTACTGCTACAGAATAGGCCATAGATTGGTTTTTAAGTTTTGATTTATCAAACTTCGCTTCTCCGGAATAATACTTTTTCAGCGCCTTAACATAGCTATTGATTGCTGAGCCTTGACTGAAGGTAGGACTGAAGCTTTTTGTTTCCTGATAGACTTCCTGATAGAAAGCACGTAGTTTGTCATATTCTGATTCTGATAAAAGAATTCCTTTTTCAACAGCCGGATAACTTTCTTTGAACTCATCGGAGTACGTTCCTTTTGTTACGAAAGGATTATCATACGTGATCAGCTGTGTTGTAGTTTCTGTGGGTATAAGGGCTGGAGCATCTGCAAATTGGTTTCTGAAATCGGGCTTCAAAGTTGTTTTGGAACTTCCAACTGCCGACTTGAAATAGCTTTTCAAAGATGCATTCACATTGGTATTATAATCGGTGACCTGAACAATCAAGCTGTCCAATGATTTTACAAGAAGGTTGCTAGAGTTGATCTCTCCTTTTTTTGGATAAACTACGAAACCCTGGGACATACTGGCTTTAGGATAATCCAAAGAATAAACGCCGCCTTCTCCCATTACAAGATTGTAATTATTCTTATCAAGGATCATCTTCTGGTCCACAATTCTTGATTTGTCCAGTTCGGCTATATTTCTTGCTGTACTAGTCAAAATATTTTCTGATAGTAGAACAAAATTGTTATAAAAATCAGACGAGCCAGATGCTGATTGGAAAAATAGCATTTTTGCTCTTCCAAGTGTTAGATTGCGCATGGCAGAACTAAGACCACCATAATTAGAAGCCGTTGATCCAACTACCACTACAATATTGGTCTCATCCGGAACTTTGCTGATCATCTCGCCAGTGATTTCAAGTGCTTCCTGCAAAGGTTGCGCGCCGTTGCTACTGCAATTCTGATTAGCACTTTGGACATCTATGAAAGAGTTGATCTCTTCAAAATTGTTGCTTAATGATGACGGTAGGATGTCTTCTCCACAAGTATTATTCTTGTACAAGACCACGCCATATTTTATATTTCTAAAATATTTCAATTGGTCCAATTTCAACTGGATATCCTGAAAAACAGATTTTGCAAGTGCTGCATTTTGGGTATTGTTCCTGCTGATGTCAACAGTGAAGATGATATTCAGGTTTTTGCTGCGGTTCGTAATTTCCTTGAATCTATCATAATAAACAGGCTGACCCAAAACATTGTAAACGAAATTCTTGCTGTAGTCCAACGCGTTGGTAAAGAATCTCGCTTTTCTCGTGCTGTCTATAGTTGCGGGAGAAACGGAAACCAGATTTTCTACAGCTGACCTGTTGACAGCATCTGTGATTTCAAATTTTGTTTCGGAAACCGAGCCGTCAGGAGATTGTTTTGTAATTGCCTGGCTATTGTCACCTGCATAATTGAAATTGGATGCCACTTTCAGTGCAGTTCTGTCGCCCCAATTTGCAATCATGTTTGAGCTTACCCAACCGTAAATATCCTTAGAGATGCTCTCTATTTTCAGGGAGGGTGATTTTCCAATAAGAAATCTGTGATTGGATTCCGACTGCTTGTATATGTAGACCAATTGACCAACAGGTAATTTTTTATTGATCGGTTTCGTAAGGTCTGGTGAAGAGAAGATAAGAACAGAATCATTTTTAAGATATTTGGATCCGTTCTTCAAAACGTCAGAATTGTTGGGAGACAAAACTGCTTTTACATTAAAACCATTATCACTTCTTTTAAGAGAATTTGACCATAATAATAACTGATCTTTTGGGATCCAACCATATGTTTTGACAGATCTGGAAGGTATTTTTTTCATCAACGCATCCGGATTGTATTCTGCAACTTTTACAAGGTTTTTTGATTCTTTCTGTTTCACTACAAGAAGTGGCTCCAAGAATTTGATCTCTTTTGGTGATTTCTCATCACCTTTGTCCATAAAAACACTATTATTAGCACGGTCGGATATCACAACCCAAGGTTCAGCCTTCTTCGGAAATCCATCACTCACTCTTACCTGGTCCACGTAACCGTAAAAGCGCGAATCCGGAGTTTCCTGAGATGGTATGCGGACTTGACATCCAGATAATATATATACAGCTCCTAAAACATAGATAGCATTAAAAAAGTTTCGTTTCATAATTTATTTTTTTAGTTTTTTATTGCTTGCTTTGTTTTACTTCAACTTTGATCACACAGTTTTGGTTGGTGTCCAAAGTTGTTTTCACTTCCTGTATAGAATTTTTTTTATCAAATTGCAAACCGGTGCAGTAGTAGTAAAAAGAGTTGTTTTTATCATTTACATTGACGGAGATATTGTCTTTATTACATAGATAAGTACTTAGCAAATAATTATAGTGACTGTTGAAACTATTTCCGTCAGCTATTTGCTGTAGATGGTATTTGAAGTCATCATTGATTTTGCTGTAGATATCTGTCACTGTAGGTGTTGTAACGGCTTCATCATCCAATTCCTCGTAAGCCGGCAGGATCTTGATCATATGTTGGATCGGTTCTTGGTCCACATCGGTATACAAAGTGACAATGTAGTTTCCAGGATTTTTGAAGGCGTAGGTTGCCATTTTTTCTTTCGCATCGATATTGCCTGTTTCACCAAATTTCCATGTGAAATTCTTGGCGTCCGGAGAATCTGCGCGGAAGAATACATTTTCCAGCTGCATCGCCTGTGTAGGAGCATCTATTTTGCTTGGCACTTTTGCAGTATCAACCATTTTGGCAACACCTGCAGAGACCAAAACAGGGAAAGACTTTGTGTATTTGTTATCGATGATGATAGAAACTTGATAGTAGCCTGGTTTTTTGAAAAAGTGAGCGCCTTTGTTCTTTTCGGAATTAAATCCATCTCCGAAATCCCATTTTCTACTTTTCCCGAAGGTGGTTTTATCTTCGAAGGTGAGTGTGTCCCCAACATTAAGAGAGTTGGGATAGACCGCCGCTACAATATCGTCGGAACTATGGATGACCTTCCTTTGTAACCACAGAATAATTACTGCTGCTAAAAGTAAAAGACTTATGACTGCAATGATAATGTTCTTCTTGTTTTTTTGGATATAATTCATGAGTGATCAGTTGTTAGTTATTTTTCATAAGTAATGCGTTGTCTTTTTGTAATTTTTGGTTTTTCCGTTCCTTGAAACCGATTGTACAGTCTTCAAATTGCTTGTTGAAGGTCTTGATGTTTTCATTTTTTTTACCTGCAATGTTCTTATCCTCTATATACATTTTGTAGAATTGAGCGATCTGCTTGTAAGACTCTTTTCTCGGGTCGGAGATGTTCACGGTTTCGAAGATATTGGCAATGTCGTTGATGCTGTATTTGATCTCATTTTCCTGGAGTGGATCATTATTGTCGACCGATATTTTTTCGATCTTGTTGAAGGTGCTGTCTATCACCGGCTGCGCCACTTTTTGTCTCTCGTCAAATTTTGCTTTCTCCTGCAAGGTCTGAATGGCCAGAATATCAGAATTGTTGAACGGCGATTCTGTTTTGTACAAAGTGATCACTGAAATAAGCAATACACCAAAGAATAACAACCCCAATAGGTAGAGGAAGTAGTATCTTTTTTCTTTGTTGGAAAGCGTAATGTTTACCTGCATCATTTTATTTTAATTTTTTGGCGATTTTACCTCCTGGTTCACTGTTTTTCATTTTTACAGTCATTTTTCCGACTTTTTCCATGCATTCGTTCAAGCTTCGAAGCGCATTCTGTTCTTTTGCGGTAATATTGATAAGCTCATTTTTGAAGACTGTCATTTTTCCGATATTCTTTGTCAATGTTGCGTATTGTTTGAATGATCTTGCGCTGTCTTCGCCCATGATATTTTTGGTGTCCCGCAGATCTTCCAAGATGGAGTTCCGAAGGAAAATGTCGTTTTCGACTTTATTGGAGTTCAGTAGAGACATCTTGTAGTAGATCGTATCCATTTTTATCTTTAGGAGTTCATTTCTGCTGAGAACACTTTTATAATCATTGAGTTCCTTGTGTATCTGTTCTTTCTGTATCTTGGCGCTTTTGAAAAATAAGAATACGGTCAGGAAGCTGAACGTTAGTAAAATACAGAACGAAAAAACGAAGCGTAAGATCCCATTTCTTACGTCATCGTTATTAAGTTTTTTTTGTCCGTGTGAAGCCATTTCTTTTAAATACTAGAGTTATAATATCCATTTTCCACACAAAATCTCGCCAGGTCAAGTTTGCTTTTAAGTCCCAGTTTCTCTGTTAACCTGTTGATGTAAGTGTCTATCGTTCTTGTGCTAAGATTAATTCTATCGCCAATTTCCTTATTGCTAAAACCTTCATAGCAAAGTTTGATGATCTGGATCTCTGTCACGTTCAGTTCTTCCTGCTGTTTCTTTTGGCGGTCCATATAATTTTTGACAACATCTTCCTGCGAGGCCCATTCTTTTTTATATTCTTCATAATCTGAGTTTTTACTGAGAATGCAATTTCTTAGGATATCTTTTATGATGATGCTGTTCTTTTGGCAGTAAAAGGTGTTGGGGATGTCGCTGATCGTTGCAGCCATATCTTCCTGGTAAGTAGTAGAGTAGGTGAGTATCGGGATGTCCTTGTTACTTTGGCGGATATATTTGATAGCTTCGATACCACTCAATATGGGCATGAATAGATTGATGATGAAGACGTCTTCCTGTTTTCTATACAACCTGTTGATTAGCTCGTTTCCATTGTTGCAATCATTGACAATAGAGAACAAGGGATTTTCCAAAAGCATTTTTACGAGAAACTGCTTGAAGTAGAAATCATTTTCCGCAATCGAAAATCTTGTTGCTTTTGTAGAGTTACTGTACATATTAGATATTTGTCAATGTTTGGTCTTATGAAAAATATGTTCGCTGAAATAAAGAATAATTGTAATCAGATACAATCGGATTGACCTTCAAGTTTCAATTTGAGAGATATTTGCAATGCAATATTTTATCAGTATCTGTCTGGACTGAAATTAATGAAAGGTGTAATATCTACTAAAAACGGTGGGACTTGAATCTCGCAAGTTCGCCAGATGAGGCCATAGACCTTGCGTACGATAAATAGAGTGGAGGTGCCTTTGCTCTGATGCGAGCACAAAGGGTGGTGAAGAAATGGTATAGTAGGTTATTAGATAAAATCATTGAACAGGTTTTAAGAGATTATTAATTTTTCTTTAAATATGATAATTTTATAACTGAAATGATATCGAAAAAATAAAAAGCAAAAATTTTGCCAATAAAAAATGTTTTTTAAATAATCGTAGGTTTGACCATCAATCACAACATTATATTTCAATAGCATTAATATTCAATTCACATTATCGCTGGTTGTCTCATTTGGGTTTAAGTATTTGTAATTCAGTGATGTGAATTTATTTTTGATCAGTGAAACTTCGTTGTGGTTCGAAGTTTTTTTATGTTTTTCAAAAGGTTAAATTTTTGTTTAAATATTTTTTTTAACAATTGTTAATTTTAGGAATAATAAGTGTGGCATCATTTTTATTGAGATTTAGGGAACTGAATCGCGTTTCTATTGGTTATCTATCTTTTATTTAGGTAAAACATTAGAAATTTCAAAGGGTATCTGTATTTTATAAGACTAGAACTAATTGACAACACAGAATAAATTCTATTATATGAGTGTATTAATAACCAATGAAACCATTAAAGAAGTCTTTCATATTGCACAATCCTTGGCAAGAGAAAATCACAATTCACAATATGGAGCTTCCCATCTTTTACAAGCACTTTTACACAACGATTTCGGGCTGAAGGATTTTCTCATCAATTTAGATAAAGATCCAGGCTACATTCATGAATGGGCAGAAGTTCGAATCGAAGAGATTCCCAAAACAGCACATCGTACAGATGATGTTTCCAAAGATGATAATATCAATCTTATCTTAGACGAGGCAGATGACATTAGGCTGAAACTTGGTTTGGATGAGATTACGCCGCTTTGTCTATTGGCAGCCATCGCAAAACCGAACATCGCCTACACTGTTCAGGAACTGAAATCTTTCCCACTTCGGGAACACGAGATTCTGAATGTTTTCCGAGGAGAGGACAAGAAAGTAAGTTTTCAGGAAAGTCAATTGACAGGAAATTCCACTCCAAATAAAAATTCATTTCCAGCGATCAATAGTTATTGTGTAGACAAAACTGCTCAAGCCCGAGATGGAAAGCTGGATAATATCGTTGGCCGCGATAAAGAACTGAGGATGTTGGTCGAGATTCTTTGCCGCCGCACAAAACCCAATGTGATCATCGTAGGAGAACCGGGTGTTGGTAAAACAGCATTGTTGGAAGGTTTTGCTATCGAGATCAACAGAGGGAATGTTCCAGAAATGCTTAAGGAAGCCACTTTGTTGGAATTGGACACAGGCTCATTACTGGCAGGAACATCTTACAAAGGCGAGATTGAAGACCGATTGAAGAAGGTGATCAACGAATGTAAGAATATTAATAAAGCTGTTCTTTTTATAGATGAGATCCATTCTTTACTAGATAGCAAGGGAAGTGCGGGAAATGTCGCCAACCTTCTGAAGCCTGAATTGGCGAGAGGCGAGATCACTGTCATTGGTGCAACCACTCAGGAAGAATACCGTAAGATCATTGAACCAGAACGTGCTTTCGATAGAAGATTTGAAGTTTTAAATGTTGAAGAACCAGATGATATCACCTGCGTCAAAATGATCGATGTTCTTTTGGACGGTTACAAAGACCATCATAAAGTAGAAGTGGACAGAAGTGCTCTTGCGGACTGTGTCAGTCTTGCAAAGCGTTATTCCAAGGGAAAAAAACTACCAGATTCTGCCATCGATTTATTAGACAGAACCATGGCTTCCATCAAAATGTTGGATGAACTTTCCGAAACAGAACTGAAGACATGGAAAGACAATTACGACCAGATTATTGCTGAGAGTGATGAGAATGATCCGCTTTTGGTAGATGAGTTGATCTGGAATTTCAATCTGCTTCAAAATAAATTAAGTCCAATTTTATGGGGTTCTCTTTCTGAGCAACACACTTTGGAAACTTCCATGGAAATTGGTCAGATCAAGAAGATAATCGATTCTACATTTGAAGAATTGATTCAATTGGCTTCCATCAAACGAGAAAAAGTGGGAAAACTTGAGTTGGCGGCTGTTATGGCTGCTAAAACTGGAATTCCGATTGGGAAAATTCAGGCCAAGGAAAAAGAAAAGCTGCTCAACATGGAGGAAATGCTGATCAAAAGAGTCGTTGGCCAAGATCACGCTTTGAAGACATTGGCAGACGCAATCGTAGAAAATCGAAGTGGATTGAATAAACCGGGACAACCAATTGGATCCTTTTTCTTACTAGGACCAACAGGAACTGGAAAAACAGAGTTGGCAAAATCTGTTGCAGAATTGCTTTTCAATGATGAATCTGCGATGATCCGTTTTGATATGTCAGAATTCAAAGAAGAACATTCAGCAGCATTATTGTACGGCGCGCCTCCAGGATACGTAGGTTATGAAGAAGGTGGTATGCTCGTCAACAAGATCAGGCAACAGCCTTATTCCGTAGTTCTTTTTGATGAAATAGAGAAAGCGCATACATCAGTTTTTGATGTCTTTCTACAGATCATGGATGAAGGTAAAGTTCATGACAAGTTGGGAAAAGAAGGCGATTTTAGCAATTCATTGATTTTATTTACATCTAATATTGGAAGTGAGGAGATTGTGAAACATTTTGAAAAGAATGAGATCCCGACCTCAAAGAATTTGATGAAGATAATGACCGATTCAGGAAGATTCCGACCAGAATTTTTGGCGAGGATCACAGAGATCATTCCATTTGCACCAATCACAGAGGAAATGGCAGAAAAGATATTCAGCATCCAGTTGAAGTCCTTAAGGAAATCCTTGACGAGACTTGGCATCGATTTCAATATCAGCGATGAGGCTATAAAAAATCTGGCACTAAACGGTTTCAGCAGCAAATATGGTGCACGTCAAATATCCGGAGTGATTCGAGCTCAATTGGCAAGACCTATATCCAAAAAAATTGTAAGAGAAGAGGTGAAAGCGGGAGAATCCATCAGCGTTGGTTGGAATAGCGAAAGCGATGAATTGACCTGGGAAATTGCATAAAGTAAAGTCAATGAAAAAGAAATACTTCATCATTCTGTTTTGCATCATTTCATTTTCACAATTTTCTGCGCAAAGTTTAACGGCTTCTGACACTTCTGAACAAAGCGTGAGGCGATATCAAAATATCATCAAGAGCAACAAGCAATTGGTGGATTTTATAGAATATACTTTTGTGCAGAAAGGCATTCCAAGACATTTGAAAAATCTTGCAGTCATAGAATCAGGATTGGACCACAACCAAGTTTCTCATGCGGGAGCAAAGGGTTTGTGGCAATTTATGAGTGGTCATGCCAACGATTATGGTTTGACAGATGCGAACAGAAGTGATATGTACAAAAGCACCAAGACCGCTGCCATTTCCCTGAAAAATCTATACAAGAAATATGGAAATTGGGTAACGGTGGTTGCAGCGTACAATTGTGGTGAAGGCAATATTCAAAAAGCGATGAATAAGGCAGGTTCTAGAGCGTACACAGATTTTGCACCTTATCTGCCTTCAGAAACGCAAAATCATGTCAAAAAATATCTGAATGCCAGCTACGCCACCGGAGAACTGGAGCAGGTGCTGAATGATTACAGGAATTTTGCAGCCAACCGAAAGGCTTTTGTCCCTTTCAGATCCGACTTTTCCACCTCACAGGAAAATCTGGCCGAGACAAAGCTAAATGGCGCTTTTAGCATAGATGCAATTGCCAGTTGGCTGGAGATCGATAAAGAACAGATCTTGACCTGGAATCCGAAGCTGGAACAAGAACTTAATGAAAAGGGAGAAAGTGATTTTTACCTGCCAAAAGATCTGATGGTCAATTTTTTGATGAATAAAAATGAAATCCTGACCAACTCACTAAAAAACTAATATTAAATCATCAACATGGAAAATCAAAACTACAAGATCCCTTTCAATCCTTCCAGTATGATGACCAGCAATGGCCAGATAGAAACCTGCGACATTGCCGAGAGTATCGCACAAAATATCATGCTTCTCATTATCACAAAAAAAGGTGAGAACAGATATGATGAAAACTACGGCAACGATGTCTGGAATGTGGAATTTGACAATGGTGTCACACCTGCAATGTGGGAAAATCTATTTGTAAGCAGTTTACAAAGACAGATTGCAGAACATGAGCCCAGGCTTGTGAATGCCATTGTACAGGCACATATCAACTACGTAGAACACAGTTACGAGACCAAAGGCTTCAGTGAGGTGAAGAAGAAGGTGAAAGTCGGAATCAACGCCAAATTGGAATCTACAGGAGAGCGATTCAACTTTTCTACAGAGTTATTTCTAAGTCCAATGTCCATCGATTAAAACAAAGAACCATGAATTTTGATCAACAACAGACTTTTTCCAAAGAAGTCATAAAAGCACGTATGCTTCAAAATGCCACCAAACTTTGGGGACTGAAGAATATTCAATCTCTCGATCCATTTGTTAAGCTATTGATAGATGCCTTCAGCACAGAAGTTTTTAAAGCAAATAACGAAATACAGACCGTCAATGGAAGGATACTCGAGCGTTTGGCAAAGTTGCTGACGCCGACTAATTATACACATCCGACGCCTTCGCATGCTATCGCATTTTGTACCCCCGAAGAAGATACTGAAGTCCTGATGGAACATTCTGAATTTTTCTTTAAAAAACATCTTAATTCGTTTCGCAAGACGCAGTCAGACAAGCAGGTAGAGATTCCTTTTACACCTGTCGATAATATCAATCTGGTAAAGGCTCAGAATATTTTGATGGTGGCGGGAAATACTGTTTATCATATTGATGAACAACTTAACAAAATTCCTATTCAGCGCATTTCACAAGATGTTTCTGAGTATAGGAATATCAATATTGGTATAGACATTAGTCATTACACTTCGGAAATGTTTCCGGAGAAAATAAGTCTTTTCTGTTCCAATCCAACTTACGAAAAAGTAGATTTCGTGTATCGACTTCTGCCTCACATCAAAGTTTTTCACAATAATATTCCATTGCAGGTCTCATCAGGTATTAGTTATAATGAAGCTGCTGAATCGGAAGGTTATGAAGGTATTTTTGAAGAGCAATCGATTCGGCACAAGATCAAGCAGGATGTCAAAAATCTGTATCACCATAAGTTCATAGAGGTCAGTGGGATCTACCCATCTCTTTTCAAAAAATTGTCTTCTGGTCTTCCAGAAAATATAGATGATGGAAGTTCGGCATTTGATCAATTCAGAAATAAAAAAATACTTTGGCTCAAGATGGAATTTCCGCCACAATTCACCTCGGAGATCCTCGAGAATTTCTCTTTTGTGCTAAATGCTTTTCCTGTCTACAACCGTGGCTGGAAAAAAACAGAATATAATCTGGATATCATGGGAAATAACATCCCGATGGAAACCAATGAAGAAGAATTTTTCCTGTATGTCGAAGAAGTGGTGGATGGTTTAGGAAAAAGATACACAGAAATACCATTCACTCCAAATGATGAGATCGAAAAGGGTCTTTTCACAGTTCGAAAAGGTGGTATGGAACGCTTTACGCAACGTAATGCAACAGATTTAATGTCTCATGTTATGGAGCTGTTGAGAGATGAGGTTGCGGCTTTTGCCATCATCAATAGGGACAAAGTAAAAGATGTTTTAGGTGAGATCTCAGATAAAATGAAAGGCCTGATGAAAAAAGTAGACCAGGCAAACAAAGAACTGAAGGAAGATGTCAACTATGTAATCATTGAACCTTTGGAGAATTCGGTCCATACGTATGCTTCATTCTGGATCTCGCATGCTTCATTGGCAAATAGCCTTCGACCTGGCACAGATCTCAATTCTCAGAAGAAACTTCAGGTCATTACCTTAATTACGGAAACTACAGGTGGTGCGGAAGAGAAAAAACAGTCCGATACCATCCTTGCTTACAAATATGCACTCACAAGCAGAGATAAGATCATCTCCGCAGAAGATGTGAAAAACTATTGCAAAATGATGCTGAACAGTGAACTGAAAAAAATCACGGTAAGACGTGGTACTATGATCAGTGATAAGCCTAGAGAAGGTTTTATCAGAACTGTCGATGTAGAGATCACACCACAGAATTACACTTTCTACGGAAGAAAATACTGGGATAATCTATCCGATGTTCTAAAGAATAATATCAAAGCAAAAGCAATCGATGGCGTAGAATATCGGGTAATGATAGTGGAAGATGCAATGCATTTGGAAGTTTAAATCAATAATGGAATGATAAAAGAAAATCCGCATATCTCAGAACTGAAATACAATAAACTAGGCACCGATTTTAAAATAGAATCTGTTGCAGCCAACCTGTTGAAATATTACAACAACAGTTCCAGCATCTATGTGAAGAGAATTGGTATCAATGACAGGCCTTATCTCAAGGATATCAAAAATATCTATTCCACTTATTATGGGTTGGACAACGAGACCATCATCATGGAGACCTATCGGGAGAGCATCTATGATTATCTGCCAGAGGGATTATTTCATCCGCCATCTTTGGGCGCTGCTTCTAGTAGAGGTGTAGAAAGTGTGGTGAAGGAGATCAGGAAGCAAAAAGAAGTAGAGGAGAACGCCAGAAATTTTTTCCAACCTTTTGAGCAGGAGTTTTTTTATACGGAAGTTTCTGCCTTGCTGAAAGAAATGGAGTTTGATATCGCTGATCAGTCCGATACACTTGTCAATACCTTTGCCGAACTTTGGCCACTCCTGAAAAAAGTGGACTCGGAAACCGCAAAGACTTTTTTTTATATCCTGCCTTTCCTGCATGAGGTGAGAGGGAACAAACGCTGGATAGAAAGATTTTTGACCGCCTTTTTGAATGTAAAAGTACAGATAGATTTCGTGCCAAATACAATCGATGAACACGATGATGAATCTGGCATTTGTTCTTTGGGAAATGCAAAGTTGGGCATTACACTCATCCCAAATGGCAAACATATGGATGGGGAAAGAAATTGGCAGGTCAGCATTGGGGCGATCCCCTATGGTCAGATACACAAATATGTTCCGGGGACGCCGTTCCGTGATCTGCTTCAAAGTATCTATGATTATCTCATCCCGATCACGGTGAAGATCGAGGAGAAATTTATTACAAAAAAGAGCGACAATTCTTTTATTATAAATGCATCAGAAAATACAAATCGCTTGGGATATTCGACATATATTTAATATATTTAACAAAACAAAACTAAAAACGAAATATGGAAATAGGTTCTGTAAAAGGAATTTTCTTGAGATATCTTCTGATGCCAATCATTGCAGGGATTTTAGTATTTATTCTGGCACTCATTCGCAAAAGTAAACCTGCTATCAAGATAAAGCACATCATTTTCTATGTTCTGATATCAGGCTTTTGTCTCTGTTTACCGGGATTTCTAGGCTTCTCTGGTAATCTTTTCAATCCATATTGGTATCTTTTCGCACAGTTGGTGTACCTCGGATTAGGCATAGCGCATGTCAATCTGCTGCATTATTATTTCAGAAAGCATATCGATAAGCTATGGATGAGCATCCTTTTTGAGGCGATCTTAAGTCTCACATGCATTCTCATTGGTGGTTTCCTGTTTACTTTGATTTTCAAATGGATGAGTAAAGATCTGGGGAATCCGTATATGGCTGCGACTAGCATCGTTATTTTCGTCGTTCCGTTGATTTTCTATTATTGCTATGTTCAATTCATCAGTATTCCTTTTGATATCTACAAGACCTGGAAGTTCGATCCAGACCAGAAACCGCACAATTTCCAAGGAGTCGATTTTGATAAATTGATGGTGCTAAATGTAGAACTGAGCAAGAATTCTGAAGACCAACAGAGATTTATCGTGAAAGCAAAGACACTTCCGACAGGCATTACTTTTGGAGATTGGTTCTACAGAGTGGTGGACGACTACAACCACAAAAACCCGAATGCAACTATCAAACTGATGGATTCTGGAAACGAACCATATTATTGGATCTTCTATATCAAGAGGTCATTCTTTAGCATTAGAAAATACATTGATTTTGAACAAGACATAATAACCAATAAAATTACCGAAAACCAGATCGTGATCTGTAAAAGGGTCATCAGACATCAGGAGGAAGGTAATATTGCTAACCAAATAAGCTCAACATTATGATACAGCCAATAAAACATTACGCCGTAAATTGGGTAGACGGCATGAAGATATCCAAGGATCATCTTGTACAACAGGAGGATTTTATGATAGATTCTATCAGGGATTCCAATTCTATACAGATCAATTCCTTTAATTTTGGATTGCTTCCCATCACAGAAAAATTTGGCGATAAAACCATCTACGAATTACAAAGCACGGCGACCAATGATGCTCAACTCATCATCAAAAAATGTACAGCCGTTACTCTTGCAGGCTACCGAATTGAATTATTTGATTACAAGGTCAATATCAGGAATCTTGCGAAAAATATGTCTCAGAATCAGGAAGAAGTAGATGGGGAATTCTATATCCTGGCGTCGGTCAATCCTTTTGATCACGTTTCTTTTGGTGATATAGATGCCGATGAGATCCCGCCAAGACATCCGTTTACAAAACCAAATTACCGCATCGAGTTGGTAGATGTTTCTGTTCTCAATAGCAGCTATTCGGGCGGCAATTATCTGGTACTTGGAAAAGTAGCGATGAAATCCGGAATGGCACAGATCGATCCTAATTTTATTCCACCATGCAGTTCCATAGAAAGCCATCCAAAATTGGTAGAGTATTACAATAGCTATTCTAATTCTTTAAGTAATCTGAGACAATACGCATTCAAGATCATTCAAAAAACGGCGCATAAAAATCAAAATACGACACTTGCGGAAAATGTGAAAACACTCTGCAAGACCATTGTGAAAAATATTGGAGAAAACTATTTTCAGTTCAAAAATATTGTGACAGAGCAACCACCAATTTTTCTTATCAATATTTTCTCAAAACTGGCACTTCAACTATACAATGATACCCAACTTATGGTTCAGGCTGAACTAGAGGAGATGCTGAACTACAGTTTGGAATGGAGCGAGATCACGCCACATTCTCTACTCAATCAGTTGACGCTTTCTGCCGAGATCACCTACGATCATCACAATACGGGAGAATATTTTTTCAATATCAATCAGATGTTGAAAAGTCTGGAATTGATTTTCGGTAAATTGAGTGAACTGGATTACATTGGTCAAAGAAAAGAGAATATCATCGTCAATGAACAGGAAGTAAGATCCAACAACGACCCGAAAAAAGGTTGGAGTGTCATTGATTAATGCACAAAATTTTAACTTTATAAAAATCATGATCCCAAAACATTACGTCTTTGGGATTTTTTGTTTAATAGACCCATGTCGTAGAATTACTACACTTTTTGAAATAGTCTTTTAGAACAATAGATCATCATGATTAATTTTTTAAATTTATAAAGCACAATTTTATTTTTTCAAAAATACAAGACCATGGATGAAAATATTCTGATATATGAGGTGAAGCCTGGAGAAACTCTCGACCTTATCGGAGCCAAGATTGGAATGACAGGCGACCAGTTGAAGGATTTCCATAACAGCCATTGCGAAAAGATGGAAAAGTTATGGTTCAACAATCTCGTTGGCGTGAAGCAGATCATCATGCCAAAAGCATATCAAAGTCCCGAACAACTAAGTCTTGCAAAGGAAATAGAACTTCCATCATCAAGTGTCACACGGGATTTCTATTCAAATTCCTATGCTGTGAAGGAGATATTTGTTAATCCTTCGCAGGATGATCTTGAGCTGGATTATAAAGTTGAGGTCAGTTTTAAATCAAAAAAGGAGACCAATATTGCTGATGAGATCATAGATGTAAGCTGTACAGATTTCAAAAAGAACGGAACAAAACCTGATGAAAAGATGAGTTTGATCTCACTTGCTTGTATCGAGGCAATCTATCCAATGTCTTTCATCGTTCCTTTTCAGGGCAAAATCACCGGCATTTTTGAATTTGAAAAGCTTAAAGATAAATTCAAAACGAAAAGACCTGATTTGGAAGAATTCTTTCTCGGAGAGGTTTATCAATCATATCTTGATAAATTCCAGGAAAGTTTGGAGAATCGAGATCACATTCTGAAACAATTTTCGTCCTCCTTACTTTATCAAGTCCTTTTTCCTAAAATGGAGTGGTTCCATAAGTTTGATAGTTGGACAGAAGGATTTTATTTCCTACAAAATTCGTTTTTGTTAAAGTGTTCTATGCGTGCAGAATACAATCATGAAGGAACTGAAGTTGTAGAGACTTTGCTTAAAGGAAATATCAAAGATGCTTTTAGTCTTCAGGAAATTCTACGCGGAATATCGTTTGATCAGGAATCTGAGGAATTAGCAGATGGCGAAATCGAAATACGATATTTAACGGACAAAAAGACAAAAAAAATGCTTGAGGCCGAAGCTTCCGTAACCTTCAGGAATGAGGATGAGCTTTACAGAAAACAAACTCTAAAAATAACACATGATGAAAAAATATCCTGACCACAATAATTTGTCTCAAGAAGAAGATGAATTTGTTCAACTTGATCTGGAAAGATTGGAAAATAATGACGAATCTGATCCTACGAATGACTTCGAAGATGAATGGATAGACGAAGGACAAGACACGATGGATGAAGAAAATCAGCCTGAAGAAAATCAAGAATCTACTGATAAAAATAAGGAAGAGAAAGACGACGAAAACAAAAGTGAAAGCAGTTCCAGCGAACATGATGGTAAATACTTCGTTGTTCAAAAAGGAATGGCGTGTTGTGACAAAGGCGCAAAGTTTCCGAACTTCAAAGTGACCAGCCATCAAAAACATTTTTGGAATGACGAAAAAGGTGAAGTTGATTATTTAGCTGTTACGGAAGATGATCTTATCTTCAATCCGCCTGCAATGCCTTTTGGGACGTGCAGTGTAAAAAACGGAAATCCCTGTGCTTACGCACCTGCCGGCAAATGGACAAAGACTTACGACAAGGTAAAAGTGATGGGCAAAAGTGCCGTGACAGAAATATCAGAATTGATGTGTTCAACAGGTGGGAAGATCACAGTCATGAAACACGGCCAGCAAAGCGAAGCTGGAAAAAGTAATGTGAATAATGCAAATTCTCAGGAACAGCAGGCATATAATCCTATTGTGGATTTTGAAGAATTCAAAGAGGAAGTCAATCAGTCGGACGAGCCACATGCTTGGTAATTAAAAAAACTTAGAAATCATGTCAAAAAAAGGTGTTTATAAAATCTCAGGAAATACAAAACCTATAGTTGGAGAAAAAACTTTCTACACCGTTGAAGAATGGTATCCTGACACTTCCCAATCCCACCGTAACCTGGCGAAAGTAACATGGGAGTTATTTGTGAAGGGCGATAATGGATTCAAAAGTACAGGTATTAAAAAGAAGGGAATCAATCATTTTACTTTTGGAACAAAAGCGCACCAATTCACTTATAAAATAGAAGGCTATCTGTATAAACCTGAAGGAAACACGCCGATGTCAATTATTGTTCATCCACAAAAAAATGTAGAACCACCGAAGCTAAAAGAAAAAGACATTCTTGGAGTCAGCCTCACTTATGAAGACGGTTCGAAAATTAGTAAGGCTTTAAGCTACAAAGACCGATTGAAAGCTACTGCAAAATGCGAAGGCATGGAAGGTGAAAAAGTAATTTTCACTTTATGGGAAGACGATAGTGAAAAAGCAGGACACAACAAAAACAATCAATATATTACCAAATCTCCTCCTATTGAAGTGAATAAATATGGAAAAGCGATATGGGTCTTTCCTTTGAGTCCAACTTTTATTTCTCTTGCCAACAAAAGAGAAGATGATAAAAAGAAACATGAATATTATGTAACCGCGGAATACAATGGGAAATTAGATGCGTCAAATAACGTAAATGTAAATAACCCAGATTATAAACCACCAGTTCCGGAAACAGCACCGAAAGCACCAACAAAACCAAGAACAGACAGTCCGAAAACATCAACAAAACCAGCTTCAAAAAACAATCAGGCCGATAAAAAAGGAGTGATAAAAAGTCTTAAGCTGGCTGATAAGGATGGTAAAGCATTTACCAAGCGTCCCAAATTTGGAGAAACGATCATGGTAATCATTGATGCACAAAATGTAAAAGGACTTCAATATAATTTGCGTTTGTGGGAGGATGATAATGTCGGCAAGGATGATTTGCTATACAATGAGATACATACCTTTAAAAATGATCTGCAATATGTACTAATTACTTTGACAGGTGATATGCAAAAGACTGGAGAAATCGGAAATGATTCCAATAAACCAGACCGTGGGGAATATGCAATAACGGGAAATCATCAGGAAATCTTTGCGGAAGTCGTTTTTTCGCATACCTCATCAAAATCTCAAATTATTGATGTTGGTCTAAATGAAAAGCCAAAAAAACAGCAGAATGGAAAAGCCCCAATAATTGTAAATAAAACTGAGAAAGCTAAAACTCCTAGTACCACTTGTCTTTGTAAACAATATAATTTGATTTGGGGACAAAAGGTTAGTTGTGATTTTAGGAAAAAAGTTGTAGCAATTTGTAAAGATTTATGGGGAGATGAAAATAAAATAAAAATGGCTAATAATTTAATGGCCATATTCCAATGGGAAAGCGGAGGTACGTTTAAACCCGATGCGCCAAATCAGGCTAATTCTGGAGGAACAGGATTAATACAATTTACGCCTAAAACTGCTAGATATTTATTAGGAAAAGAAATTACGATCGAAACTGTAAAAAATTATTATGGTAAAAAATACAATGAAAAAACAAAACAAAAAGAGGATTGGAATTTAGATAGAGTTAAAGAATTTGCAGATATGACTGCAATTACACAACTTAAATACGTAAAGGAACATTTCGAATCTTTAAGAGGAAAAAATGTTGAATTTATTGATTTATATTTACAAGTGTTGTTTCCTGCATCATCTGGATTGCCTGAACATGTTGTTTTCGCAGATAATTTGAATAAGCTGGATAGACCTTTTGAAAAAGAAAAATTAAGAAACGAACGAGTTGCTGCTTACAGTAAGAATAGTGGAATGGATCTTAAAAAAGATGGGAAGTTAATGAAATCAGAAATAAAGGTTTCGGTTCAAAAGTACATTACGGAAGGGATGGCTCATGCAGCAATTGAAAAATGTGAAAACAAAGTTGACGAAAAAGCTGCTACTCTAACAGGAAAATGTACCGAAGGTACTGTGGTAGGTGGATTCATCGAAAATCATTTGGTTACTAAAAACAAAATTGAAAACTGTAATAAAAATTCAATGACAAAAAAAGTGGCAATTGTTGTCTTACACAGGACTGCTGGAGGAGCTGCTATAGGAACTTTAACTCATATGAAAAATGAAGGATATGGAGCACATTTTGTCATAGATTATAACGGAACTGTATATCAAACAATTGGATTAGACAAAAGAGGTTCACATATGGGAAAGGCACCATTTCAGTCAACAATTAATGCAGGTTGGGGAAATGCTAATAGCATAGCCATAGAAACGTGTGGATATTCTCTTGATAAAGATGGAAATAAAAGGGTGGGTAAGAAATATGATAAAATACCTCATCATCATTGGGAACCTGTTACCGACCTTCAAGCAAAATCTGTAGCTTGTTTGTTAAAATTCTTATTGAATAACTTTAATTTGACTATTGGTGATGTAAAAGTTCATGAAAAGTTATGTAATAAAGAACCAAAAGAAGGACAAGATGTCTATGATTCAATGTTGCCTTATTTTAATTCTAAATAATTATAAATGAAATACTTAAAATTAATACTAATGCTGTTTTTGACGACCTCTTGTTCGAAGGGAGAAAAAAAAATGGCAGGAATATCTGATCAGAAGGCTATTTTCAATGAACATTCTATTTCTGTTAATAACATTACAAAGATATGTGATGAAAATTTAAATAAAAATATCTACGAACTAAATTTATGTTTAGATTGGTCGTTAAATGAAGCCGAAATAATTAAAATTATTTCACTCGGTGAAAAAAATAATTCGTCTGAAACATTAAATTTATTGTCTAACGAAAATTCATCGTGGATATATGCCGACATCATTAAGGACAAAGTATCTTATAAATTACAGATAAATCCCATGTCTTTTTATTTTCTCACAGATAGTAAGGGAAATAGAGAGTTTTACACTTTTCACGGCAATGCGTCTATAAAGGTTCAAAAGTATTTTGTCAGAATTTTAAGCGAGGAAGATGACAAAAATTATGAGGACAAATTAGATCAGGCCAAAAATAATAGACTCAAGGAAAAAATCGATGTTTCAAACTGGGAAGGAAAGTATACTTTTGACAACAATAACTTCAATCAACTTTATAAAAATTATCATTTAGTCATTGATTCTTCTCAAATTTATTTTTATGAAGGAAATTTGCCAGGGTGTCAAATATATTGCATTCCTTATATTTATAAAAACGAACTTTATCTTTATTACAATGGAAGCAAAACGAACTGTTCAGGTTATGATACTACTATAATTGACAATTTGCAAGATGGAGATCTGCTATTAAAACTATCTAAAAAAAACAATATCAAATATTTAAAATCACCTATTATAAAATATTGGAATGATTCTATTGCCGATTTTACACAAAATGTTTCATTTCAAATAGAATTGGATCGGTGATAAAAATTTAACGAAGATAAACATATTATAAAACCACTAATACCGAAACCTGCTGAAAAGCTATCTGTACCAAAAATAAGTATTGAAAAAAATAATTTCAAATAAAGAAACAAAAAAGACCAGCTTTTATTTTTAAACTTTTAAAAAAAGATAGCGATAATAAACCAATAGAGATCTCGATAATCAATTCTTGGCGAAATCTATACCGGCAAAGATTTTAAAACAATCAATTTCGAAAACGCTAATGCGGCTTGTTTAAAACAAGCTGAATCGTTAACTCAGACTATAAACAGCCAGTTTTGAATAGATAATGCTCTGCTTCCGCTTTTATTTAATTATGCTAAGATGAAAAAACTATTGATTTTTCTATTTTTAATCGGAGTATTGACAACGTTCGGATTGACTGTAAATTCATGCGCAAAAACAGATAAACCAAATCATAAAAATCAGGTTGTTACTTCGAAAATTGATTCTTCCGCAAATGAAAAAGCGACTTATTTTCAAATGCCTTCACTTCAGAAATTGGCAGATAGATCGCCGATACTAAGAACGGAAGCTTTTGGAAATGAGAATGAAGAAATTAGACATATTGTAGGCGATATTTTAATTCTATCTGTTGGTGAAAAAATAGCCTATTAGAGTCTTTTACCAAAAACCACCGAAGACGACTCTCATTATATAAACTTAGTGTTTCAAGACAAGTTTGATAATATTCCCAAAGTTGCGAAAGAGTGGTTGATCAATAATGATGATGGACAGTCGATTGTCCTGTCAGAATTTTATGAAAGTTTCAAAGATGAAATTTTAGTTATTTTAGAAAAAGAAAAAACGAAACCTTTAGATCAAAAGCTTTCTTTGCTATCTTATGATCAGATGAATGAGACGTCTTTAAAGAGAATTTTTGAAAGCACTGAACATAATTCACAGGAACTTGTAAAAGTTCAAATTGATCTTAATGATCACAAAACAATTTTTCTTGATCAAATTTCAAAAAACCAATTATGTTCGGAATGTAAATCCATAATAATTTATAATGGAGATTTTCTTGGAGAGATCTCTACGGATAAACAAAAAATACTAATCTTAGGCTTTTTGGAACGAATTGATCTCTCACCAAGTGCTTTGCATGTTAGACTTGTATCATTAGAAAAATAAATTTGCTGATAATTTTTATAAACAAAAAAATTCAACTTCCTTGATTATGACATTCTATAAAAAAATATCATTCTTAACGACCATCATATTATCTGTAATGGTGTTTCATTCTTGTCACTCTCAAGAAAAAGAAAATACAATGGATAAAAAAGAAATAGAAATAGCAGAAAATTATTTCAAAAAACATCATTTTAACAATAATGAAGAAAACTTCAATAATGTCAATGAAAATTTGTTGGGCATTCAACCAAAAGTTTTACAAAAAGGTTACAATGATATAATAATTTTTAACGAACCAACGAATTACCAAATTTCAAAAGAAGGAAAATACATCAAAATTGGCAACGATATATTGCCTGACCTGGATAGTATTCAAAGTAATATAGCGGATAATATAAAGCAACCTTATTTTGAGGAGCTTTTATCATTAAATAAAATTATTTATCAAAATGACCTTACGTCAATTTTGAATATTGCTTCTAAACATCCGGATCTTGCAATCGATCTAGTAGTGATGTTTAACTATGAAAAAAATGAATCGTTATTACAAGCCGCTATCAGAAATATTCAAAACTGGGAAGACATCGAGCAAAGTAATAGATTATCATTTGTTTTCTTTAATAATAATTTTAAAATTAGAGAAAGACTCTTAAAAACATTACAGCAAAAAAGCGATTTTATTTATGCATTAACTTTTTATTTAGCCGATCATAAAGAAAAAATAACGAAAGCAAACAGTATTCCTTCCGATGTTTTAGAAAAGGCTATTGCCTATATTTTGCAACTAGGTCTTGAAAACAAGAATCAAATCGATATGCAAACAGATAAATCTTACACTTTACTTAACAACATATACGTTTCGCATCCCGAATTAAAAGAAATTTTTCAAAAAAACAAATATTATGGCTACGTAGATCTTGAAAAATATTCAATTAGCTACGAACTATTAAAAGAGGATAGTCAAGAAAAAAAATATTCTACTATTAAAGACGCAGATAGTTTTACGAACTTGAGAAAAGAAAAAAATTCGTTCTCAGAAATCTTACAAACAATAAAATCAGGAGAAAAAGTAGAAATTTTAGATAGTTCCGGAGATTGGTGGTTGGTTGTTACCAAACAAGATAGAAAAGGATATGTACATAAAAGCCGGATAAAATCAAATTAAAAATAATATAATTTGAAAGGATATTATCATTACAAGAACTGACACTTTAGAAGATGTAGACTCCTCCTCAACAACTAGAAGTTAAATATTATGAAAAATGCATTAATTATATCATTAACAGTATTTCAATTACTTTCTTGTCAAAAAAATGACAAAAAATCAGCAAAAATTGCATCCAACAATATAACTATGGAAGTACCTAATTGTTTGTATCCTCAACTTAAAGCAGGTTACTCTGCTGAAAAAAGTGAAACAGATTATCCTAATTATGAATATAAAATATCGGATTTAGACTGTTCAATTCCTCTATTAGATAGGGAATTACAAAAAAAATCGTTTAAATTTTTATCCCCAGAAGATTTTTCGACTAAGGTTTATGAAATTTTCCACAGGAAAATAGATTATGGTAAGACTACAAAATACCTCTATGTTGATGGCAATAAAGCATGTAATAAAGAAATTATCTATAATAAAAATTCTGATGATGAAATGGTTCCTCAATCCTATTATTTAGTAAAAAACAAAAGTTTTATTACCGAATTATTATCTATCCCTGAAATTATTGATTATCAAAAAGAATTTCCAGAATCTATAAAGTATGAAGAAGAACAGGTCAATAAAAATCAAGGTGATGTGAAAATCATAAAATGGAATGAAGATAAAAATCTTGCACAAATCAGGAATAATAATGTAGAGAAACTTGTTAATCGGAATTTGTTTTTATTTAATGATAGAAATGAGCAATTAACCTGGCTTTTATCTAATGATGAAAGTTTCCTAGAGATGCTTTGTAAAGTCTATGGTTATGATAATAATGATAAAATAAACCAACATTTCATAAAAAAAATTATAGTAAATAACAGTATTGATCAAAATATCAATTTCTTTTTCAACGAGAGTTGTGATGAAAAGCTTGTTATTCATAAGAATTTTATTAATTCATTCAACAATACACTCAAGATCTCCAAAAAATCCAGCGATGCTATAATATTGAAAAACATTGCTTCGCGCGTAATGAGTAGTCCTGAATATGAAAAATTTTCGAAAGAAGATAAGGTAATGTTAGTTAGCTACTTAGCAAACGTTTTTGATCCTATTTTTAAGACCTACCATAATGATAACACAGATTGGGGAACTCTTACAATCTTAGCAGATGCTAAAGAATTTTATGATGCAGAATGGAACGAAATCACTTCTATAATTGTTAAAAATAATTATTATAACCTTCCTAATCTTAAAATGTCATTAGACTATGCAAACCAATTTGACTCTGTGGGTGCTCCTGATTGATGCTAGTAGAATCTGAATTAATAAATTTTATAAAAAATTACATACATCCTTTAACTATTGTTTTTTTATTAAGATGCGAATAAAAAACAAAGTAAATATTTTCTCCAACTGCAGAATAAAGATGAAGAATCAAAAAAAAACCATATTTACAATTCTAAAAAGTAGTGTATTACTACTATTTTTAATAACTTTTATAAGTTGTAGTTCTCAAGATAAAAAATATATTGATTCTGAGACTATAATTGATAAAAGTCAAAATAATAGTTTATATACATCCGAAGTATTAGATGAATTATTCGAAATTAAAAATGGTACCTATAAAGACATCGGAGGTACTAATTATGAAAAATATTCATTACTGGAAATAGGTATTGTTAATGATAAAAAAAACAAATCTATTTTATCGAAAAATATGAGAAGATACCTTCTATTATTTGATAGAAACATACTAAGAGATACTCTCAAAATAGACATAGGCTTTGATTATTCAATATACCATGACAACAAAAATGATAAAGACAGGATATATGTAGGAAAATATAGCTCACAAACTGAATATTTTCAAGTGTTACAAGTTTATAAAATTAGTCAAAATATCAAGATAGAAAAATACAACTTGAGTATTGATACTTTTTGTCCGATTCCAAACGACTACATAAGTGATGATGATTCAAATTATAAATTTGGTATTGCCAATGAGTCAAAAAAACAAGATGCCAAAATAGAAGCAAATGATTACTTATTATTCCAAAAAGAACTACTCTATCAATTCATACTTAATGATATCAACGAAAGGAATATTTTATCGGTCAATGCTAGAAGTAAAATTGAAACAGTAGTTCACAATTATTATAATGCTAAAGATTTCAATACAAAGGAATTTCATCAAAGAATTTTAAAAGGAGCTACAACCAATAAAAAATATGTTGAATTATTACCCATATGGTTAAATTCGATTCAAACTTTAGATTTGGACGATGTAATTCCTCATGATGATGTTCCAAATTGGAGGTATCCATATGACGAAATTAATTCCTTTAAACCCGTCCTTTTACTTTACACTGATTTAGCAGATACTGACAAAACCTATAGTATTCCTTTTTATCATATGGCATTATACACCTCTTTAGTTTCATGGAAAAAGCGAAAATCTTTTTTTGAAGAAATAGAGCAAGTCAAAATAAAAATAAAAAGTGAAATTATTCAAAATTGATGAGATTAATATTTCCATTAAAAATAACATTTAAAGTTCTAGAATTGACGCAGAAAACATAATGACAGAAAAATTTGATAAAAATGGAAATACAGTTAAATAAAATTTTTAAAATATTGTGGCTTTTGCTGTTTTTTATAACGTGTAAAGGACAAGATGATAAACCAACAAAACAACAGGAAAAAAAACATACCAAGGAAAACAAAATTGATTTTCTTGATAAAAAATATTTTTCTCTATATTCCTTAGATGCTAATAATAAAATACCAACGATGTCTTATTATGACAGAAAAATTGGACAATTTACACTATATTATTTAGGGAAAAATAAAGAATTATGTAATCTTCCCCAAAAACCGGAACATTTAAAAATATAGTTTTTAAATTTGGAAGACTATGAAAAACAGTAAATTTTCAGAAGTTCAGATCATTAAG
>Ga0308171_1001619_pt1 | contig 28590 bp, 25 predicted proteins | sample PhyGR1_FD_202135 | JGI IMG/M metagenome (GOLD analysis project Ga0308171, IMG submission 202135) | Phyllosphere microbial communities from UC Gill Tract Community Farm, Albany, California, United States - DLSLSG.R1 | ecosystem: Host-associated > Plants > Phyllosphere > Unclassified | place: USA...
CCTGAGCATTTATGGTCTGGGCCTGTGGCTGCCGACGTTGATCAAACAGTTCGGCGGCAGCGATCTGGTCACCGGTTTCGTCTCTTCGGTGCCATACATTTTCGGGATCATCGGCCTGCTGATCATTCCGCGCAGTTCCGACCGCTTGAACGATCGCTACGGCCACTTGGCGGTGCTCTATGTGCTCGGTGCGCTGGGCCTGTTCCTCAGTGCCTGGCTGTCGCTACCGGTGGCGCAACTGGCGGCGCTGTGTCTGGTGGCGTTCGCGCTGTTCTCATGCACCGCGGTGTTCTGGACCTTGCCGGGGCGTTTCTTTGCTGGCGCGAGTGCCGCGGCGGGGATTGCCTTGATCAACTCGGTGGGCAATCTGGGCGGGTATATCGGGCCGTTCGTGATCGGCGCGTTGAAGGAATACACCGGCAATCTGGCTTCGGGGTTGTACTTCCTCTCGGGCGTGATGGTGTTCGGGCTGATTCTGACCGGCATCGTCTACCGCGTGCTGGAACGCAAGCATGTGCTGCCCGTCGACCAGTTCGCCGCCAGCGCCCGTGGCGCGACCCGCATCTGACTGACAACACTGGCCCCTGTGGGAGCGAGCCTGCTCGCGAAGAGGCCATCACATTCAACACTGCTGGTGACCGGTACACCGCTTTCGCGAGCAGGCTCGCTCCCACAGGGGATAGCGGCGTTTTTGATGGAACAGGAGAAAATCATGCATCTGGTTCAATTCGAATTACCCAACGGCGAGCGCCGGGTCGGCGTGGTCGACAACGGTCAGGTCCGCGAAGTCGAGGACGCCCGCAGTGTCCGTGATCTGGCCCTGGCGGCAATCGAGGCCGGTAGCTCCCTTGAGCAGCAAGTGCAAAGCCTCGGCCTCGGTGCCAGCCACGACTACGCGCAGTTGCTCAAAGACCTGCGCATCCTGCCGCCACTGGATCACCCGGACCCGGCACACATGCTGGTCAGCGGTACTGGTCTGACCCATCTGGGCAGTGCTTCGGCGCGGGACAAGATGCACCAGCAGGCCGGCGATGAAGCGGCGATGACCGACACCATGCGCATTTTCAAATGGGGCGTGGAGGGCGGTAAACCAGCGGCGGGGCAGGCCGGTGTGCAACCGGAGTGGTTCTACAAGGGCGACGGCAGCATTGTCGTGCGTCCGGGGCAGGCGTTCCCGCTGCCGCCGTTCGCCGAAGACGCCGGTGAAGAGCCAGAGATGGCCGGCCTGTATGTCATCGGCAACGATGGCAAGCCGTATCGCCTCGGTTTCGCCGTCGGTAACGAGTTCTCCGATCACGTCATGGAACGCAAGAATTACCTGTACCTGGCGCACTCGAAATTGCGCAGTTGCAGTTATGGCCCGGAACTTCGTACCGGTGAATTGCCTCAACACCTTGCCGGCACCAGCCGAATCCTGCGTGACGGCGAAGTGCTCTGGCAGAACGAGTTCCTCAGTGGCGAGGCCAACATGTGCCACAGCCTGGCGAACCTCGAGTACCACCACTTCAAATACAGTCAGTTCCTGCGTCCGGGCGACGTGCATATTCACTTTTTCGGTACTGCGACCCTGTCGTTTGCCGACGGCATCCGCACCCAGCCGGGCGACACGTTCGAGATCAGCCAGGCCGACTTCGGCGCACCGCTGGTCAACGGTATCGCACCGGTTCAGGCGGCTTTTGAACCGGACAGCATCGGCACCCTTTAAGGAGATCCCATGACTCAGATTCTCGGTCACAACTACATCGGCGGTCAGCGCAGCGCCGCCGGCAGCGTCAAACTGCACTCGGTCGACGCCAGCACTGGCGAGGCCTTGCCGCATGATTTCATCCAGGCCACGGCCGAAGAGGTCGATGCCGCCGCCAAGGCCGCCGCTGCGGCTTATCCGACCTATCGCAGCCTCAGCGCCGAACGTCGCGCGCAGTTCCTCGACGCGGTCGCCGATGAACTCGATGCGCTTGGCGACGATTTCGTCGCCGTGGTCTGCCGCGAAACCGCGCTGCCAGCCGGGCGCATTCAGGGCGAGCGCGGTCGCACCAGCGGGCAGATGCGTCTGTTCGCCAAAGTCCTGCGTCGTGGTGATTTCTACGGCGCACGGATCGATCTGGCACTGCCTGATCGCCAGCCACTGCCTCGTCCGGACCTGCGCCAGTATCGCATCGGCCTCGGCCCGGTCGCGGTGTTCGGCGCGAGCAACTTCCCGCTGGCGTTCTCCACTGCCGGTGGCGATACCGCAGCAGCGCTGGCCGCCGGTTGCCCGGTAGTGTTCAAGGCCCACAGCGGCCACATGGCCACGGCTGAACTGGTCGCCGACGCGATCATTCGTGCCGCAGAAAAAACCGGTATGCCCGCAGGCGTGTTCAACATGATCTACGGTGGCGGCGTCGGCGAATGGCTGGTCAAGCACCCGGCAATTCAGGCCGTTGGTTTCACTGGCTCGCTGAAGGGCGGTCGCGCTTTGTGCGACATGGCCGCTGCACGTCCGCAACCGATCCCGGTGTTTGCCGAGATGTCGAGCATCAACCCGGTGATTGTCTTGCCGCAGGCACTGGCCACGCGTTCGGAAACCGTCGCGCGCGACCTCACCGCTTCGGTAGTGCAGGGTTGCGGTCAGTTCTGCACCAATCCAGGTCTGGTCATCGGTATTCGCTCTGCGCAGTTCAGCGCGTTTGTAGAGCAAGTCGCCGCTGCGATCGGTGATCAACCGGCGCAAACCATGCTCAACGCCGGCACCCTCGGCAGCTACGGTAAAGGCCTGGAAAAGCTCCTGGCGCACAGCGGCATTGAGCATCTGGCCGGTAATCCGCAGCAGGGCAATCAGGCGCAGCCGCAGTTGTTCAAGGCCGATGTCAGCCTGTTGATCAACGGCGACGAAGTGCTACAGGAAGAAGTGTTCGGTCCGACCACAGTAATCGTCGAAGTGGCCGATCAGGCACAACTGAGCGCAGCGCTGCACGGCCTGCACGGTCAACTGACCGCGACGATCATTGGTGAGCCGTCTGACTTCGAGCAATTCGCCGAACTGACGCCGCTGCTGGAACAGAAAGTCGGGCGCATCCTGCTCAATGGTTATCCGACTGGTGTCGAAGTATGCGATTCGATGGTGCATGGCGGCCCGTACCCGGCGACGTCCGATGCGCGCGGCACGTCAGTGGGCACGCTGGCGATCGATCGCTTCCTGCGCCCGGTGTGCTTCCAGAACTACCCGGACAGCTTGCTGCCCGAACCACTGAAAAACGCCAACCCGCTGCGGATTCAGCGACTGGTGGATGGCAAGCCATCGCGTGAGGCGATCTAGCCAACACCGCGATTTTTTGTGTTGATCGTTCCCACGCTCTGCGTGGGAATGCAGCCCGGGACGCTCTGCGTCCCACTGGAACGCGGAGCGTCCCTTGAGGCATTCCCACGCGGAGCGTGGGAACGATCAGACAGAGATTCCAGCAGGGGCCTCTGGATCACATTGGGCTATCATTGGCCCTTTCCCCCCTAGAAAGACTGTTTGCCATGACTGCCCAAACCCTTCTCAACGCCCTCGAACACTGCGGTATGGTCGAAATCGATGGCCTGCACGCCTTCGAATTCGCCCTCGACGAGGACGATAACCTGCACATCGAATGCATTGATGGCCGTGCAGCCAAGCACTGGGAATTCACCCCGGCGCAGGTCGCGCAAGCGACGTTCGATGAGACGCTGCAGAGCTGGCTGATCGTCGGTTACGCCAGCGACACCAAGACCACGGGCGAGCATCGTCTGGTGTGCCTCGGCGACGTAGTCAGCAGCAGCGACGATGAGGATGACAATAATGAAGATGCGTAATTTCTGGCCTTTGCTGATGGCCGGCAGCGTCGGCGCGATGGGGCTTTCCAGCGCCAGCGCCGACACCTTGCAGTTGCTGGTCGGCTCGTACACCGCCGGTTCCAGCCAGGGCATCTACCGCATGCAGTTCGACAGCGCCACCGGCCAGATCGACGCCAAGCCGCTGCAAGTGGTCAAGACCGAAAACCCTTCGTGGCTGACCCTCTCGAAAGACCAGAAGCGTTTGTTCGTGGTCAACGAAAACGGCCCGGGCCAGACCGATCCGGTCGGCCGCGTCAGCAGCTTCGCCATTGACCCGAAGACCCATGCGCTGAGCCTGATCAATCAGGTGCAGAGCCTGGGCAACGAGCCGACCCATTCCAGCCTCAGCGCTGATGCCAGACACCTGTTCGTCAGCAACTACTCAGTGATGGAAGATCCGGGCGGCACCCTGGCGGTATTGCCGGTCGATGCCGACGGCCAGTTGAAACCGGTGGTGCAGATGAGCGGCCACCCGGCCAGTCGGGTCAACCCTGAGCGTCAGGCTTCCAATCATGTGCACTCGACGGTGTCGTCGCCGGACGGGCGCTATGTGTTCTCCAATGATTTGGGAGCGGACAAGGTTTTCATCTATCAGTACGACCCGAAGGCCAATCCACACCTGCCGCTGACCCCGGCAAAAACCGCCTCGGTAGCCTTGCCGGCCGGCAGTGGCCCGCGTCATCTGCTGTTCAGCGCTGATGGCAAACACGCTTGGCTGACCATGGAGATGAGCGCGCAGGTTGCGGTGTTCGACTACAACGACGGCGTGCTGACCCAGACGCAACTGGTCGATCTTGCAGCGGGCCAGCCAACCTCGGACAAAGCCGGCGCGGCGCTGCATGCTTCGGCTGACGGCAAGTTTCTCTACGTGAGCAATCGCGGCACGGCCAATCAACTCGTAGTGTTCGGCATTGATCCTGCGACCGGTCAGCTCAAAGAGCTGCAAAAGCGCTCGGTCGAGGGTGATCACCCGCGCGAGTTTGCTCTCGATCCGAGCGGTAAATTCGTCTTGATCGCCAACCAGAAGAGCAACCAGATTGTCGTCGTCGAACGCGATACCAAGACCGGTCTGCTCGGCAAAACCGTGCAAAAACTGCCGATGGACGCGCCAAGCGATCTGAAGTTTGTAGTGCGACAATAAGCCACAGGCCCCGTTCTGCGGGGCCTGCATCGTTGTATTAATTGCACTGATATCGGCTAATGCTACAAAAGATTTCAAGCGAGCAACCCTCGAGCGTTACGTTTGTTTCACAGCCCGACCGGGCAAACCAAGCAAACGAACACGAGGGTTACCGCCATGAATTTCAATCTCTTCTCCGTCATCGCCGCTTCCGCCATTTCTGCCACCGTGGTATTGCCAGCCGGTGCCAACGTCGAAATCGCCAGCAAAAAATCCCACACCCAGAGCTACACCCAGAAATACCTGCAACAAAGCGCCAACTTCTACGCCGCGCTGGATCACAAAACCCAAGCCTGAGCGCACCGTTCTCCTGTAGGAGCTGCCGAAGGCTGCGATCTTGATCGTTCCCATGCTCTGCGTGGGAATGATCAAACAAGAGATCGCAGCCTTCGGCAGCTCCTACGCGCGTACGCGTTCTCCACTCATAGGTTTTCTCTCGCCGGCAAATAGAGCCGCTAAATAATCAACGAAGCTGATATTCACCATTGCAAACCCTGAGTGGTTGCTTCGGCTTTTTTGATTGATTCTGTGGCCATCGAAACCTTTGCCCACGGAGAACACCATGGCCAGCGCAATCCTCACTTCCGCCAAACGCGGCGCCTACCTGGCCATCGGTCTGTACCTGGCCGTGGTGCTGTTTGTCAGCATCGGCGCGCAAATGGAACACAGCTTCGACGCCCCGATCGACGTCGCCCACCCCGGCATCCAGTTCGAACTGCGCTCGCAAAGCGCGATGGTCGACAGGGCCGAACTCGCAGGAGTCGGCGGCGCATGAAAGGCTACAGACTCTGGGTCATCGCCAGCCTCGCGCTGATGACCAACGGCGCCTCACTCTTGGGGTTTGGCCAAGGCTCGGTGGGCGGTTTGGCCCGGGCCATAGAGGCCAACCACAACATCGCGCACAACATTGAACGAGCCAACACGCTGGGCCTGATGGCCGGCAATCCACCGGTCAAGGTTGCGGTGGATTTTCTCGGGCCGTTTGAAGTGGATTGCATGGCGCTGGGCATGTGCCAAGCACTGGCCTAATGATCGTTCCCACGCTCTGCGTGGGAATGCCTCAAGGGACGCTCCGCATTCCAATGGGACGCGGAGCGTCCCCGGCTGCGTTCCCACGCGGAGCGTGGGAACGATCAAGAGAGAGAGAGTTACTTCTTCATGATCGAGGTGAACAGTTCGGATTCGAGCAAGCGCTGCAACCAGGCCTGCAAGCGAACATAAGGCGTCTGCGCGAACCACTCTCGATCAACGTGAGCGAACTGCCGGACGAAGGGCAGCAGGGCGATGTCGGCGAGGCTCGGATGATCGGCCAGCAAGTAGTCACGTCCTTCAAGCAGCTCATCCAGTTTCTGCAGAAATAACGCACCTTCAGCCCGATAAGCTTCCATCGGCTGCTCAGGGTAACGCTCGGCGTACTTGTAGCGATTCAAAGCCGATTTGAAAATCTGATCATTGCCTTCAATCAGTTTCTCCATCCACAGCGCCGCGAACGAATCACCGGCCAGCAACCAATCATCCGGATCATTCTGCGCCAACGCCCAGCGCATGATCTGCAGACTCTCATCGATCACCACGCCATCGGCATTCAGCACCGGCACCGTGCCCTTGGGCGAGAGCGCCAGCATCTGCGCCGGTTTGTCCTTGAGACTGACTTCGACAATCTCCACCGGCACGCCCGCATAACGCAGCGCCATTCGCGCACGCATGGCGTAAGGGCAGCGGCGGAAGGAATACAGCGTGTTCATTTCACCTCCAGCGTGCTCAAACCATTGCCTTGGCGCCGCACCTGAATCTGCACAGGAATCCGTTCGTGCATTTCCTGCACATGGGAAATCACCGCCACCTTGCGTCCCTGCGCCTGCAAGCCATCGAGCGCGTCCATGGCCAGTTGCAAGGATTCCGGATCAAGGCTGCCGAAACCTTCGTCGATAAACAGCGATTCGATTTTCAGCGTGCTCGACGCCATCGAAGCCAGACCCAGCGCAAGGGCGAGCGAGACGAGGAACGTCTCGCCGCCCGACAACGAATGCACCGAGCGCAGTTCGTCGCCCATTTCCGTGTCCATCACCAGCAGGCCGAGCATGCTGCCGCCACGTTTGAGGCGATAGCGTTTGACCAGTTGGCGCAGCTGCGCGTTAGCGTGGTGCACCAGCAGGTCGAGGTTGTAGGCCTGGGCGATCTTGCGGAAGGTGTCGCCGGTGGCTGAGCCGATCAAGGCACTGAGTCGCGCCCAGCGTTGATACTCGGCGTAGGCGTCAGCGATCTGCCGGGCCAACGCCTGATTGGCGTTCTGTCGGCGCTGGTCTTCCGCCTGTTCGGCGCGCAGTTCGGCGCACTGCTGTTCGCTGACGGCGAACTGGTTTTGCAGCTCGGCGAGGGCGCTGTCCAGCTGTTCGGCGTGAAGATTGCCGTCCTGCCGGGCCTGGTGATCGAGCAGGCGCTGATCGCGCTCTTGCAACAAGACCTGGGCCTGTTCGATGGCTTTTTCGTTGTGCTGAAGGGTCTGGCGCATTTCGGCGACTTGCGCGTCGTCGAAGCGCAGCAAGTCTTCCAGGCCGCTGTCATCCAGTTCCGGATGGCTGGCGCGCCAATCGGCGATCTTGCCGGCGAGTGCCAGGTCTTCAGCTTGCAGTGCTTGCAGGCGTTCCTGTTGGGCCTTCAGCTCAGCGGCGATCTGCACCAGTTGCGTGCGCACGCTTTGCAGCTCTTCAGCCGTACTGGTTTCGGCGACGCGCGCCTGTTCCACCGCGTGTTCCAGCTGCTGCTGCCAATGCTCGGCGCTGTCGTGCTTGCCAAGTAACTGCGCGAGTTTTTCCTGACAGCTTTGCTGCTGCTCGGTCAGCGCGGTGAATTGTTGCTCGGCGCTGTGCAGTTGCTGAGTGCGCAGCTGTTGGCGATCCTGTTCTTTCTCCAACGTCTGCTGGCGTTGCTGCTGTTCGCTCAGCTCTTCCTTTTGCTGTTCGAGCTGGGCCAGACGCTCGGCGATCTGCCGATCCAACTGCATGAATGTTGCCGCCGGCTCCAGGCGCAGTGCTTCGAGGGTGTCAGCCGGCAGCAGCGGACCGAACGCGCTGAGTTCTTCTTCAAGGCGCTGACGGTCGTTGTTGAGTTCATGCTGCTGATGGCTCAGCTGTTGCGCCGCTTGCTGATACGCCACCTCGGCCTGACGCAATTGTTGCGACAAGCGCGCCGCGTCCTGTTGCAAGGTGAGCAGGGCGCTTTGCCGTTGCTCGTCTTGAGTGATGCTCTGGTTCAACTGCTCGGTCTGGCGGCTGAGCCAGGCGTCGCGTTTGTCGGCGTCCTGATTGAACAGTTGCGCGGCCAGCGGATGCGCCTCGAGGCTCGGGGCCAGGGCTTGTTGCTGCGCCGCCAGTTGTTCCTGTTGCTGCAGCAGCTCTTTCTGTTGCGCGATCACGCCACCGACTTCGCCGCGCAGCTCGATCAGTTTTTCCTTGAGCTGATCGACCACTTGCTGGGCGTTGGCCTGTTCGCTTTCATCGTGACGGCCAAGGCTTTGCAACAGCGCTTCGGGCTGATGATAGGGATGCTCGTTGCTGCCGCAGACCGGGCAGGGCTGATCGTCCTGCAACTGCGCGCGCAACTCTTCGACACTGGCACTGCGCGCCAGCCGCTGACGCTCGAGCAGTTCGCGAGTGACATTGAGGGTCTGCTCGGCGACGGTCAGTTCGGCCTTGGTTTTCACACCGTCCTGGGTCAAGCGTTCGCGTTGCTGCTGCGCGTCGAGCTGACGTTGTTGCAACTCGGCGCTGCGCTTGTCGAGATCCTGCTGAGACGCCCACAGGCGCGACAGGTCTTCAACTGCGCGCAGCTGTTTGCGGTTGTCCTGCAGCAAAGTGCCGAGCAGGCCGATCTGTTCCGCAACCGCGTCGGGCTCGGCGCCGGCCTCTTTGAACAGCACTTCCAGTTGCTGCTTGTGCGAGGCCAGTTGCTCAGCACTGCGCGCGGCGTTCTGTTCGAGGGACGCCAGTTCGCTCTGGCCCTTGTTCATGCGGTTGCCGATCAGCATCAGCTGTTGCAGACGGTCGCGATAGGCGCTCCAGGCATCGCTCAACGGCGCCAGATGCGCACTCTGCTCAAGCTCGGTGGCGATGCGTTGCAAACGCTCGGCGACCTCAGCTTGTTTTTCCTGCAAGGCCTGAATCGCGCTCTGGCCATCCTTGAACGCTTGCTCGGCGGTTTGTCGGGCTTCGGCGCTGCTGGCAGTGTCCTTGATCAGACGGGCGAGGGTGCTTTGCTCTTCGAATGCCTGACGCAGCAACGGCGCGTTTTCGCTCTGGCGTTGTTGTGCTTCGCTGAGGGCGACTTTTGCTGTATCGAGGTTTTGCGCCAGTTGCGTCTGGCGTTCGCCCAACGCGGCGTGTTGTTGGGTGTGCGCGGCAATCTGCGTCGTCAGTGGCGTCAGCAGCGCATCAAGCTCGGCCTTGCGCGCGAACTGATGGCGTTGCGGGCCAAGCTGTTCCAGACGCGTCAGCTTCACCCGCTCGCCGGCCAGTGCCTGCCATTGCTGTTGCGCGGTTTGCAGTTGTTCGCTGGCGGCTTTTTGCGCGTCCTGCAACTGACGCAAATCCTTCAGCCAACCGTGTTGTTGCTCAAGCTGTTTGAGCTGCGCCTGTTGCGCCTTCATATGTTGCTGCGCGGTGTTGAAACGCTCGTCGAGTTCGGCGCGCGCTTCCGGCGCCAAAGGCGTTACCCCGGTAGCCTGATCCTGCAACAGCTTGTGCGCTTCGCGGGCTTCTTTGGTCTTGTCGAAAGCGCGGCGGCCGAGGCGGGTGTAGAGCGCGGTGTCTGTGAGTTTTTCCAGCAGTTCACTGCGGTCGTTGTCGTCAGCCTTGAGGAACGCGCTGAACTCACTCTGCGCCAGCAGCACAGCGCGAGTGAACTGTTCAAAGTTGAGGCCCAGCGCGGCTTCCAGCTGGGTTTTGTATTCGCCTTTCTGGCTGGCGAGCAGTTGATCCTGATCGATGTCGCGCAGGCTCTGCCGACTGGCCTGGAGTTTGCCACCAGCCTTCTCGCGAGCACGATTGGCTTCCCAGCGCGCGCGATAGCGGCGGCCATCGACGCCGACAAAATCCACTTCGGCATAGCCTTCACCGGTGCCGCGTCGCAGCAAGGTGCGCGGGTCGCCAGTGGCGATTTCACCGTCAGCATCGGGGACTTTGGCATCGCGACCGGTGTTGTTCAGGCGCGGCACGGCGCCGAACAGCGCCAGACACAACGCATCAAGCAACGTGCTCTTACCAGCGCCTGTGGGGCCGGTGATCGCAAACAGACCAGCGCTGGCCAGCGGTTCGGCGGTGAAATCGATCTCGAACGGACCGGCCAGCGAGGCGAGGTTCTTCAAACGAATGGCGAGAATCTTCATGGCTGCTCGCCCTCCAGTTGCACGTCCTGCAGCAGTTCGGCGAAGTCCTTGAGCGTCTGCTCGTCGACCTCGCTGCCGTAATTGTCGAGCCAGGCGCGGCTGAACAATTCCTGCGGGGTGAGCTGGTCGAGTTCGATCAACGTGCTGCCGTCATCGCTGCCATTGGCGCCACGATTGCCGGCGTATTCAGCGGCGATGCGCACCAGTCGCACGGCTTTGCCTTGCAGTGCGGTTTCCACTTGATGGCGCAGATCCGGCTGCGGCTCATCCAGGCGCACGCGCACTTCGAGCCAGGGCTGGCGCTGGGTTTCGGCGAGCAGATCGATGTTCGGCAGGTCGGCCAGTTGCAGCAGAATCTCGGCCAGCGGTGCCGGGCCGATGCGTTGCAGATTGACCGAGCGCGGGATCAGTTTCGGCTCGACGCTGACCAGGGTTTCACCCTCGAGGACCACATCGAGAATCTGATGCTGATAACCGATTTCGGAGAACGACAGCGGAATCGGCGAGCCGCTGTAGCGAATGCGCTCCTCGCCGTTGACCTTCTGCGGCTTGTGCAAATGGCCGAGGGCGACGTAACTGATGCTTTCGCCGAACAGGCTGGCGGGCAGCGCTTCGGCATTGCCGATGATCAGGCTGCGCTCGGAATCCTCCGACACCGAGCCCCCGGCCATGTGCGCGTGGCTGATAGCGATCAACGCCTGCCCGGGCTGACGCTTGGCATTCGCCGCCGCGATCAGCCATTCATGCACCTGACCGATGCCGCGCAGATAGTTGTCACCCAGATGCGCGCCAGTGACTTCCGCCGGGCGCAAGAACGGCAGCGCCAGACACCACGCGGCGATTTCTCCCCGCGCATTCGGCAGCGGCAGCAACAAACGTTCGGCGTCGAGCTGCCCGTCATCCAGCCACAGCACCCGACCCAACGCGTGAGTGCGCAAACGCCGCATCAACGGCGCCGGCAGCTCGATCCGCGAGCCGGAATCATGGTTGCCGGCGATCATCACGATGGTCAGCAACGGCTGCTGTTCGTGAGCGCTGACGATGAAGTCGTAAAGGCGTTCCTGAGCTTTGACCGGCGGATTGACCGTATCGAAGATATCGCCGGCAATCAGCAGCACATCCGGTTGCGCCAAGTGCAACTGGCGCAGCAGCCATTCGAGAAAACACGCGTGCTCGAAATCGCGCTCCTGGCCGTGCAGGTTTTGCCCAAGGTGCCAGTCGGAGGTGTGGAACAGACGCAAGGTGGACTCCGCATTTTGATCAAGAGGGTGGCCGCGAAGAAGAACGGGCGGCGAGAGGAGGGGAGTTTACTGGCAAATCACGCCCCTTGCCTTGTCGTGTGTCTGCTTGCACCGACAGCGGCGAATATTTCGGTAATCGGCCGATGCGGCTGGCGCTTGTGCATCTGCCGCACTTGTTCACTCAGTCGCAACAACTCTTCGCTCGGCTTGGCCCATTGCTCTTTCGGCAATGGCTCGGACCATTCGCGCATGACTTCCGGCACCGCCTGCTTGCCGATTCTTTCCAGCCGACGAATTTCCCATTCGAGCAGACGGTTGGGAATCGTCCATAAGGTCATGACGTGATACAGGTACCAAAAGAACCCCGACAGCCGCGAGCGGTGGCCTTCACGGATCTGCTGATGCATCCGCGCGCGGGCATTGTGGAATGTATGCAGGCCTTCGTGGGGTGGGTCGTCCGGGCCTTGCAGATCCTGCAAATCCTGAATCGATTTGAGGTCGTTGACCTCGTACTCCATGTAGCCGCGAATCGCTTCCCAGTGGCTGATCGCGAGCTCCAGGCCGGCGCATTGGAATTCCTGGCTTATGAGGGTTTCACCTTGGTAGAAACCGATGCCCATACCGTATTGGCGATGGATCCCGAACTGGGTGGCGCCCTTGGCTTCGATGATCCACGCGCAGAGCGACTCCCACGGGACAAAAACCGGCTCGGTGGCGCCTTCGGGCATGAAGCAGACTTCGCGGCGTTGGCGGTTGAAGCGGGTTGGGATGAGGGAGAGGCGTTTTTTGTGGACGTGGTGCCAGACGCCCAGGCCGATACCCAAGGCCATAAAACCCGTTAATAACGCCAATTTGTAAAGGGCAAGAAAAACACTCTCAATAATTTCCTGAATAAACTCCCAGTTATCTCCAAACATGAGCCCAATAAAGCCTCCCACCAGTGGATATAGAAACGCGATCATGAATGTGCCACTGAACGGTCCTCCTAAAGTCATCTGCCACATGAATACCTGCGGGTTTCCCAACCCGAAGTCCATGTAAACACTGTTTAGTACCCCTATATGAGGCCCGTAGGGTGGCGTTTGTGTTGGTAATGGCAAGGGCGCGAGATAGGTAATTTTTCCACTCGGAAACGGCTCTACATCGCCCGCTTTTCTGATCACCTCACATTGCGCATCAACAAGAGGCTCATTGTGATTATTCAGCATGGTCAGCCCTTTCGAGGTATTGATTTTCAACCAGCAGAACCATCGGGTTTTCCTTGAACGAGCCGGGAGCAACAACTGCGAAATGGCCGTCACCCCGAGGGTCTCTCGCCTCGGCCAACATCAACCGAAACATCCGCATCCAACGCGGTCCTCTGTGGGAGCGAGCCTGCTCGCGAAGGCGCTCAAACAGGCAAAAAACCTCCCACCCTCTGGCCACAAAACTGCTCAACATCAGCACTCAGCTCGCCTGCAAACCTCAGCGAAAATCTGCGTAATCGGCCGATGCGGCTGGCGCTTGTGCATCCGCCGCACTTGTTCACTCAGTCGCAACAACTCTTCACTGGGCTTGGCCCATTGCTCTTTCGGCAGCGGCTCGGACCAGGCACGCATGACTTCCGGCAGCGCCTGCTTGCCGATTCTTTCCAGACGGCGCACTTCCCATTCGACCAAACGGTTGGGAATCGTCCATAAAGTCATGACGTGATACAGGTACCAGAAGAACCCCGACAGCCGCGAGCGGTGGCCTTCACGGATCTGCTGATGCATCCGCGCGCGGGCATTGCGGAAAGTGTGCAGGCCTTCGTGGGGCGGGTCGTCCGGGCCTTGCAGGTCTTGCAGGTCCTGAATCGATTTGAGGTCGTTGACTTCGTACTCCATGTAACCGCGAATCGCCTCCCAATGGCTGATCGCGAGCTGCTGGCCCGCGCATTGGAATTCCTGGCTGGTGAGAGTTTCGCCGTGATGAAACCCGATGCCCATGCCGTATTGGCGGTGGATGCCAAACTGGGTGGCGCCTTTGGCTTCGATGATCCAGGCGCTGAGCGACTCCCACGGGACAAAGACCGGCTCGGTGGCGCCTTGGGGCATGAAACAGACTTCGCGGCGTTGACGGTTGAAGCGGGTTGGGATGAGGGTGGCGCGGGTTTTGTGGACGTGGTGCCAGACGCCTAGGCCAATAAACAAGGCAATTAAACCCGTTGAGAAAGCCAATTTGTAAATGGCAAAAAAAATACCCTCAATGACTTCTTCAATGAACTCCCAGCTATCACCTAACAGAAGTCCTATAAACCCTCCCATCAGTGGATATAGAAACGCGATCATTAATGTGCCGCTGAATGGTCCGCCTAAAATGACTTGCCAAGAAAAAACCTCCAGTGTCCCTAAACCGAAATCCATATAAACGTCATTCAGTTCACCAATATGCGGACCGTAAGCTGGCATTGATGTTGGTAATGGCAAGGGCGCGAGATAGGTAATTTTTCCGCTCGGAAACGCCTCAATGTCACCGGTCTTTCTAGGCTGTCGAAGCGGGCGAGTTGCTAATGGATCATCGTGATTATTCAGCATGGTCAGCTCTTTCTAACAGGTGAGCCTCAACCAGCAAAACTGGAGGTTTTTCTTTGACCTGTTGGGGAGTAACAACCCCAAAATGACCCTCACCACGCGGATCGAGGTGAATGACGCGAGTTCGAGACGCCCATTCACCTTTTTTATTCAATGTCTGAACGCACACAGCCAATTCCAGCGTTTCTTTCGCGGGAACAAATTCCGACCCGAGGCCCGCTGGATACTGGAGACAAAGTATCAGTCCTTCTGGGCTGGACTTCACGATGCGCAGGCTGCTTAAAATCTCGTCACTAATGACATCTCGCTGCTCTCGTGGTGCTCCTCGACTGTGCAGCGGAATTGAAATGCGGTGCGCGCCGATACCTAAACGGGAGGTTGGGTTGCCGCCAAACGGACGCAGCAGATCATTCAGCGTTAGGGTCGGCAATGCTAAGTGAATATCGCTGGGTTTGGCTTTGAATAACAGATCCTTCAGCCAAGAGTCGTACAGATTTGGGCCAAGCTGCGCGTAAGGTGCGTGAATTAAAAAAGCCAGATAACTTTGATAGTCATCAAGTGAGTGGTCGCCACGCATCTCGCTATCCCTACTCCACGGTGTGATTTTCAACCATTTATCGTGAGCACTGATGTTGTAGCGGCTGTACAGCCAGCTGCCGCCCAGCTCTAGAACGGTAAAAAGTGCTCCAGCGAGATTGAAGCGGAAAAAGACGGTGGATAAACGTGTGCCAGCAGCGGCCCAAGCAGCTCTTCGAGCGGCATTACTTGACGCCTTCAATACCTTGAATGTGGAGTGGACAGTGTTGGTCAAACCATAGCTAGTAGTTGATGTCATGCCACCAGCTCCCATCGTCGCCAATGCAGCTGCGCTTTGCGCCGAATGATTTCCACTGCGAACCGCCTGTTCCCAGTTTTTGCGCTGCGTGACAAAACTGTTCGTAGAAGAAGCCAACCCTGACAAATATGTAAAAAAACCCAATCCCACATGCAATTTCCCCATCTGCACGTGCACGGTCTGCAAGGCATGGAGCTGAACGCTTGCCACTAGAGAAGCGCAGCGAACTTTTAACGCCGTATCAGCAAGACTTTGTGCGGCACTAAATCCCGCCGCTCCCGTTGCAGCGACTGAATTCATCAACGAGGTCCACACTCTTTCATTTACAGCCTGCCTGCGCAGCTCCCGATAAACCCCCACCAAATTCACCACCTGCACCATCACCACCAACAACCCCATCCCCTCCGTCCGCACCAGACTCGCCTTCGAAACCCCCGCCACTCCCGCGCGAATGTTCTCCAGCAACCCTCGCAATTCCCCGTGCTGCGCCGGCGGAAACACCACCGTCACGCCCGCTTTCGCCGGGGTGGCGCCATACAGCCGTGCCGAGCGATCCGGCAGTTCGTCAATCGGGCTTAGCGCTGCCGCAAGGCGGCCTTCGAACAAGGCCAGTTGCGTGCGCACGCGGACGATTTCTTCCTGCAATTCCATCGCCCGGGCGGTTTTGTGGCCTTGGCGGTTTTTATTGTGGGTGAGCTGGTTGCGTTCGCGGTTGAGGGTTTTCAGGTAGTCGCGTTCGCGCAGCACTTCCTTGATCGTGGCTTGCAGCGCCGCTTGTTCCGCCGGGGTGGATACGGTGAAGGTCACGCCGCTGGTTCGCGCGGCGTCGAAGACGCGCAGGCGCAGGGCTTTGGGCAGGCGCTGGAACAGTTCGTCGAGGTCGGGGATTTTCTCGCCGGCGAGATCAAAGCCTTCCAGCGCCCGGCTCAGGCCGAGGTTCAGCGCCGGGCTGTAGGTGTCCTGCACCGCATCGGCGAGGACGCGGCTGTGTGCCGGCAGATCGTCGAGGGCCGGCAACTGCGGATGCTCGATGCTCTGCAATTTGGCCAGCCAGTCCGGCAGGTTGTTGAACATCGCCATGCCGGCGTTGAACAGCGTTGAATATTGCCCGGCCTGTTCGGTCTGCAAGCGCAGCGGCAAGGTGTAGAACAGCGGGCGGGTCAGTTGCGGGTGTTGCTCGAGGTAACCGAGCATTTGCTCATTGGCCGCGTCGCTGCGGCCGATGTCCTTGAGGCAGGCGTATTCGCTGGCGAGCGCCTGATCGATCTGCACTTGCCCGTCGAAATACCACGCCGAGCGATGGAAACGCCCGGCGCACAGCAATTGCGCGCGGTCGGCGGTGATGCGTTCGAGCAGGCGATTCCAGCGTCCGAGGTTGTCGCGATGATTGTTCAGCACCTCGTCCATGGCCGGGCGGTCGATCAGGTCGTTGATGCCGCGTTTGCCGCTGAGCAACGGGCCGTCGAGCACGTCTCTCATGCGTCGGTTCTGATCCTTGCCGAGGTCGACCAGTGTGTTCAGATGACGCTCGACGAAATCGGCCGGGGCCACTTCAGCAAAATATTCGCGGGTGTAAAAGCGCCGATCTGCCTCGGCGGTGACGCGAGCGTGCGCGGTGAAATCCGGGGCAATGCCGTCGAAGCGGTTCAGCGCCAATGACTCGTCCAGTGCCTTTTCGCGAAGCTGTTGCAACTCAGGCGTGGCTTCGACTGCAACTGGCTCGACCTCACCACCTTTGTTCAGATAGTCGAGCAGCGCCTGCCGGGTATTTTCCCGATTAGGCTCGGGCAATTGCTCCAGTTCAGCGAACAATGCCTGGGCGCGCGGATCGTCGCTGGCCTTGGCCAAAGTGTCGAAGTCCTGAGATCCGAGCTGGCTCAGCGACTCGATGTAACTGGCCAGCAGGTAGTCGCGCTCGTTGTTGTCGGTGTTGCTCCACTGCTCGATCCAGCCGACCACCAGGTCCTGATAATCAGCCAGATCACGCATCACCCCGAGGTCGTCGTTGACCAGCAGAAACAGCGTGTCGTCCTGATAAGGTCCGCGCACCCGCCCGAGAAATTCGCCGATATGCGCCTCGCGAAAACGTCGCGGGTTTTCCCACAGATAGGGTTCACGCTCGTGCTCCGGCGCGTCGCTGACCTGCACCGCCGGCATCCGCGTGGCGTCGGCCTCGGCCAGCGGTTTCGCTGTGCAGGCCACTTCCGCCAGCCACTGTTTCGCCTGAGCCACGGTGAGCAAATGCTCGCCGCCGATCAGACAATGCACCGGGCCGAGATCGACCGCCTGCATGAAGTGCTCGCGTTCCTCCGCACTGTCCAGCACCTGTCGGCACTTCGCCGCGCTCAACTGCACGTCGGCGAAGGTCACGTAAAGGGTGCTTTTGCGCGAAAAGATCAACGCCGGACGTTCTTCGATGGCGCTGCGCTGATCCTCACTGACGCTTTTGCCGCGATGCAGCAATGCGCTGATGACACCTTCCAGCACGCGGTATTCGTAGAGCTCACCGCTGAGACTGTCGGCGATGTACAGCCAGCCGTCGCGCAGGCGGCGGATGCCCATGGGGCGCGTGGTCAGAGTGTACGGCAGCGTGATTTCGGTGCTGGGGTCGAAGGGTTTTTCCACCAGGCCGTACGCGAGGGGCAACAGTTGCACGTGGGTGTTGCGCAAGGGGCAGGCGGCTGGCGCACCAATGGGCGCTTTCGAGGCGGCAGCTGCCGCGAGGTTGGCGGGGTGCATCATTGAGCACATTTTCCTGTGTCTGTTTGTGACGGAGAAATGTGCGTGTATCTGAAAAACGACAGCAGTCAGATCTTTCTGTGTTTTGCGTAGGAATCGAACACTCGGGATGAAACCTACGAGGGATCGACTGAAATCTTACAGAGGTTACTTCGGATGAATCGTGAGTAGCTCGAAATGCGTACCCGCGGTCGCCAACCGACGCAGGGCAAACAGAGCCTTTAACAGGCGCATTGCCCGAGGATACGGGCTGTACCGCTCATCGAAACCGATTGTTCAACCCATCCATTGATTGACGCCAAAATAGTGGCCACTTAATATCATGCCGGATGATGCGCCATTGTAGAGACGCCAGCGACTCTTTGCGCTCATCCGCGCCGCTGTCCGGCCGAGCATGGCACCTGATCAGATCGATTATTGCCCGTTACAGGATCTTCTACATGGACGTTCGTCGTACGTATTCCTCGCGCACCAGTCTCCTGCCCCTGTGGGCGAACTCATCAGTTCATTGGCATGCCCAAGCGCGGACAAACGTTCCTGCTGGCAAACATCATGGTCTTGCAGCCACTATGAGCGCAGGCCGATGGCCTCGTCGTTGCCAATCCCAGTATCTCGCTGGATCGTGCGGGTAATGGAGCAGAACCAGAGACAAACCAAGTTCTGATAAACAGAGATCTGTCCCCCAGGTCCCCTACGGCGGAAAATCGTGTCTGGAGCCCATGCAATGCATCTGATCAACTCTTTACCCTTCGTCATCGACACTGAACCCTATGACGCGTGGAAGCAGCAATGGGCAAATCAGGAAGGCCTGGATATTCATTCGTATATCAACGACCAATGCCACCCGGAACAGATATTGATGTTTTCCACGTCGCTGTTCCCGACGTTCATCGTGTCTGAGGGAGGCGTCTTCCTCGAGCGAAATTTTTCACACGAAGCGTTCGCGCGCTGCGTGAACCTGGCCGCTGGCGACATGGCGGAGGTTGAGCGGCTTATGAATTGTGTGAAGATTTATGATTTTTTTGGCCAAAACGGAAATGGTGTATCGCCCAGAATATTTCTTCAGCTGTGCGAGATGATCGGGTTTGCCTGGCGAATGGTGCTGAAGGAGAAATTCCCGGACACATTATTCACTGTCGAGGTGTCGAACTCGGATGAGGATTACGGCCCGGTGGTTACGTTTTATCAGGTGAAACAATGATTGATCCCATTCCCAACGCTCGCTGATAAAAGATTTTTTGTCTTGATGTGCCCGTCTCAAGACCGTGTGCGAGCAGTTACTTTTCTTGAGTTGAGCCACCAATACAATGCCTAAATTTTCCTGTGTGTGCGGTCAGATAATCAATTTGTCTCATGGTACGTCCGAGTCAGAATATTCGATGGTTGCCGAGCGAAAGATAGATGAGCTAGGTGCTGCCTTGGCAGATCGTTGGTTGTCAGAGGAAGAGTTCTATCAGCAGATAGGAGCGGGTGCTACTACTGTTTATCGATGCAATAAATGCGAACGACTACATATTGATCAAGGTGGCGGTAAATTTTCTTCCTATACCAAGGAAGTACGTTAGGGCGCGCCCACATGCGTTGCGGGGAAAGAGTAGAAACTGGATTGTTCGCCAGCAAGAGGCTTCAAATGGACTTTTCAATTGCGGAATACGGATTGGTCGGCCCCCTGAATGGAAAACTGTCCAGAGCTCAAGTGCGCGAAATTCTGGGAGCCGGTTTCGAAGTGTTCTGGAAAACACCTGACTCCTTGAATACTACCGATGCTTATATTCAGCTCGATCTTCATGTCTACTACGACGAGCGAGATATAGTTAAAGGGGTAGAGTTTTTCGAAAGAAGCACGGTGTCCTGGAGCGGGCACAAGCTGGTAGGCGAAACATCCACGGACGTGTTGGCTTTGTTTCGTCGCCATGGTATTGACCCCGTCATTGACGATGACGGATTTGAAGTCGGTGAGTTGGGGATGGGGTTTTACGTTGACGATGACGACGACTTGATCACCACTTTATATATCAATCTGCGCCGCGAAAATTCATTCAACGGCATCGTGCTCTAACAGGAGCCAGAGATGATCATCTGCCCAAGATGTCAGCAGGATTACATTGTCTGTGCCCATGTCAAGGCCACTGGGAAAGAGTTATTCATGTGCCCAGAGTGCGACGCTACCTGGTTTTCAGTTGAGGCGAGCGGCGTTGCGCCTTTTCTGGACTTTGGGACTTATATGGAAAGCATAGGCTTGTCGATGCTGTGGGACGAGTTGGACATTGTTTCCGGTTCAGAAGACTCAAGAAATGACAGTGTATGATCCGGCAATGAAGTGAGGTTGTTATGAAGGAGTTGTTCGGTCAGCCATACCGCCAGTCAGACCCTTATTGGATTGTCAAAGGGTATTTTGACCGGATGTATGATGATGGCCGTTTCATCGAGGCTGCGGGCTATATTGTGAGGCGTTGGGGGTTCAGTGTTGATGGAGCATACTGTAACTTTCCTGATGTAAATAGCTCATTTGAAGAGGGCCATTTCGAAGGAGTGGAGTTTTCTTATGGGTATCCCTCTAGCGATGCAGACACAATTATTATCAGTGAAGAGGTCTGCATGGAATACCTTCGGCTAGCTTGTGATAAGTACCTACAGCGTCATCCTGAATATAAGGCGAAAGTCGATGTTCTCTTGAGTGAGAGCCATGTCTGATAAGTAAAAAGTGTGCCATTTGTTCAGCGCAGCCAAAAGTTATCCGATCAAGAGAAAGTTGAAAGATGAAAGATTTCGAGTCAGTAAAGAAACTGATTATCCAATTGGTGAAAGATAAAGCCGGTGATTTTGATGGTGGCAGTTGGGAAGCTGATTACAAGCTGAACTGGGAAGACGAGTTAGCGGAAAGGCTAGCAAACGCTTTCTACAATATGTCCAGAGCGGCATCCGCCAAAGAAAATACAGATGATGTCATGTTGAAAGCCGCGTTGCTGAATTCACGAACGGACTTCATGGATCTCGCCAATTTTTTTCAGGGATATTTTCGACGATTTGGATGCACTGCTGCGCAAGCCAGTCTGGCCGGATATTCCAGAAGGATTTGATTATCAGGGCTACCACCAGTGAGTTATCCATAGGTGCAGAATGCGACGACATCGGGTCTTTAGTAAGGGGCGCGGGCGTCAAGCGTGACCATCTTGGAAGGACTCGCGCATCTTTCTTGGTTCAGGAGATCCCGGAAAAGATGACAATGGTATTTAGTTTTTTAAGTCGCGGTGATCTCGGATTGATTCACGCTGGCATGTCCCGAGAAGAATCAAGGAAGGCGCTTGGTGATCGGTTTGAGGCGTTTTACAAAGCCGAATATTCGACAGTACCGACCGACGCTTACGATGATTTAGGCGTGCACGTTTACTTTGATGAGCGCTACCGGGTCTTTGGCGTTGAGTTTTTGAAATGGAGTGAGCTTGTTTGGGACAACCAGAAACTGGTCGGTGAGAATGCGCTTGTGGTTCGACAGTTTTTGGCCAAGCGAGGAGAGGTTCTGGTTTTCAATAATTCAGGCTTCAGTGTCACTGGCGTGGGTTTAAGGTTTTATGTGCCTGATTTCGGGGAAAACGACGCCATCGTTGAGGCTGTCTATGTAGAAGTTGGTGGCGCATGAGGAGAGGCGCGGGAAACAAATAGCTTATGGATTGGACATCTCAGAGGAACTCAGCTTCAGTCGCAATCTGGAGGTTTTACAGTGATTACCGAAGACATAAAGATCGTCCAAGAGATCTTTCAGGTGGTCGAAGCCGGCATCGTCCATGGCTATGACGCGTTCCGTTATGGCGTGGAGTTGGGGGAGGGCTACATCGAGACGGAGCTGTGCGTTGAGAAAGATGGCGTCGAGGACTGGAACGCTGAAACTGATATTAACGGGGCGATTATCCTTCGTTTGGTCGACCAGCTTCAGGAAAACGCAGTCAAGCGTGGCGAGCCATGGAAGTCATTCGTCCTCTCCTATCGAGAAGGCGAACAAGTCAAAACGAAATTCGAGTATTGATTCCGGACTTTCCGATCAAAAGATCGCAGCCTTCGGCAGCTCCTACACACAATCCGTAGGGATCTGCCAAAGGCTGCGATCTTTTGCTTTTCACTTCGGATAAAGCGGCGGCAATCCACTCTCACTCACCGGATCCTGCACGCGCTCGGCGGCGGGAATAGTACGAATCGCCCGCCACAAATCCTCACCCTGCCAATGCTGCCCGGTCTCGCTGTACAGCGCGCCGTTCAGCCCATCCAACGCGTCCGACAACGGCACAAACCGCGCGGCCATGTCTGCCAGCGTCTCCGGCTGCTGCCGCGCCCAGGCGTCCAGTGCCTGGCGGGTGGCGTGGGGGTCGTTGGCTTGGCTGGCGCGTTTGATGTCGTCGAGCAGGGTGCGTGGGCTAGGGCCGGTCTGGGCGGCGCGGTGGATTGCCGGTTGCCAGCGGGCGCGCCACCAGAGGCCGAAGCCGAGCAGGGTGGTGCAGGCGAGGATCAGGGTGCTGAGTTTCCACCACCACAGGGTGTCGTTGTCGGGCGTGCTCGGTTGCAGGGTGCCGGCCGGGGTGTCGATTTGCAGGCTGGGGTTGTTCGCCACTTGCAGGGTGCGCGCGGGCAGGCTGCTGTGTTCGAGGTGGTCTTCGAAGGTGTTCCACCAGACCACGTCGACGGTTGGCAGGTCGATCGCGCCGCTGCGGCTTGGCACCAGTGCTTCGCGCTCTTCGCGGCTGCCGATGATGCCGCGGTCGCTGCTCTGGTTGCTCAGCACCGGTTGGTCGGGGTAGCGGCGCAGGCCGTTGACGTCGGTGGCGGGCAGGGCTGGCAGTTGCGAGCTGGCGAGGCCTTCGACTTTCAGGGTCAGGCTGCGGGTCAGGGAATCGCCGACCTGAGTGTGATCCGGTTCCGGGCTCCAGCTTTCGCTGAGGCTGAGGTTGCGCGCCGGCAGCCATGGTGCATCGACCGGGTAGGTCAGCGGTTTCGGTTTGACCGTCAGCGGAATCGACGCCGAGCTGACGCGCATCAGTTTGCCGGGCTTCGGCCCCGAGGCGTCTGCTGATGGTGCGGTATCGACCAGCGTGGCGCTGAACGTCTGCGGGGTGATCGTCAGCAGGCCGCTGTGTTGCGGATAGATCGCGTAGCGCATCTCGATCACGCCGTGGCGCAGGCCATTGATGTCTTTTTCATAGGTGCGCGTGTCGCCGAGCTGTTCGATGCGCGCATCGGCGATTTGCAGCGGGCTCAGGCTGCTGTCGTCGTACAGCGAAACCGAGTGATAAATGCGCAAAGTCAGGATGGCCTGGGCCTGCACGTAGACGCTGGTCTGGTCGAGGCTGGCTTCGATGAACACCGGATCGAGGCTGTTGTTGTCTTCGCGGTTGTCGCTGGCGATCACCTGCACGGTGATCGGCTGGCTCTGCGCTTCGCCCAGTTGCAGCGGCGGAATCACTACGCTGCCATTTTCTTTTGGCAGCAGGGTGATGATCCAGCGTGTGGTCGCGCGGTTGTCGCCGTTGAGGGTGTTGAGCTGGTTGACCTGGCGCGTGCCGCGCACTTCGAACAGCGTTTCCAGCGCCGACAGATCGGGCTTGCCGAACTGGGTGACGTCGTCAGTTTCGAGGGTGAGCTCGACCGTCTCGCCGGAGTTCAGGCGACTGCGATCCACGCTGGCGGTCAGCACGGCCGCTTGAGCGGTAGTCGTGCAGATCAGCAGGGGCAGCAATAGAGCGGCGAAGCGGGTCATCGATTGTTTTCCTGATCCTGATGTTGTTGCTGTTCGTACCAGAATTTGCGCCTGAGCAGTTCGCCCGGGTCGTCCGGGATCTTGCCCAGCCATTGTTCGAGCGCCTGACGCTGCTCGCCTTCGAGGTTGTTCTCGCTCGGGCGCAGGGTCGGCACCGTGTCGGTTTCCTCTTCCTCGTTGCTGCCGGGGATTTCATTGGGGCCGGGCAGCGGCGGGGCGGTCGGCGGCGGTTCGCTGGCCGACTCGGCCGGTTGCGCCTCGCTCTGGGTTTCACTGCTCACCGCCGGAGGGGGCGCGGTGGTGGGCGAAGGCTCATCGCCGGGCAGACTTTGTTCGTTGGGCTGGTTGTCCGGTTCGGGCGGCGGCGGGGCGTTTTTCTGCTTCAGCAGGTTTTCCACCAGCGCCTTGTTGGTCTGCGCCGGACGCAGATCCGGTTGCAGCTCGAGCGCCTGTTCGTAGGCATCGATCGCCGCTTCCAGCTCGCCGCTTTTCGCCAAAGCGTTGCCACGATTGTAGTGGGCGCGGGCATCGCTGCCCTCGGCAAAACGCTGAGCGGCGCCACTGTAGTCGCCGGCCTCGTACAACGCCACCCCTTGCCATTGATGATCGTCAAAATGCTGCGCGGCTTCGGCCGGGCGTTTCTGCTTGAGCAGGTGCAAACCTTGCTGGTCGGGTCGCAACCACAAGTCTTCGAAGTCGAAAGCGTAGCTCGGTTGCGGCAGGCACCACAGCAGCGGCAGGCAGAACAGCCAGCCGCGACGCCCGGCACAGGCGGCGAGCAACAGCAGCGGCAACAGCAGCCAGTAACCCTGATCGGCCCACGTATCGAGGCGCACGGTCTGGCCGTCGTCGCGCAGGCTGCGCGGGCCGTTGAGCAGGCCAAGGGCGCCGAGATCAGCCTCGTCGAGTCGCGCCGGGTGATACTCGCCGCCGACGCTGTTGAGGAAAGTCGCCAGGCCCGGGCTGTCGAGTTGCGGCACGCGGATCGCGCCTTGCTCGTCCTTGAGGAAACTGCCGTCCTCCTGGGCAATCGGCGCACCTTCGGCGGTGCCGATGCCGAGCATCAGTAGCTGCGTCGACTCGCCATTCAGAGCACGGCGAATACCGCGCCGTTCTTCTTCATTGAGCGACGAACCGATCAGCAGAATCCGTCCCTGTCCCAGCGCACCCTGCTTGAGCAAGGCCAGCGCCTTGCCCACGGCCAGATCGGCGCGGTGGCCGGCTTCCGGCATCAGCGACGGCTTCAGCGCGTCGAGCAGATTGCGACTGGTGGCCAGATCATCCGACAGCGGCACCAGCGTGTGCGCGCTGCCGGCATAAACGACGATGGCGGTCTGCGCATCGCTGCGCGCCTGCAACAGGTCGAACAGCTTGCGCCGCGCCTGTTCCAGACGCGTCGGTGGAGAGTCGGTGGCGAGCATCTCCGGGGTCAGTTCGAGCACCACCACCAGCGGGTCAGCGGGTTTCTGGCTGGTCTGTTCGACGCGCTCCCAGCTCGGCCCGAGCAAGGCCAGAATGGTCAGCAACCACGCCACGCCTAGGGCGATCCACGGCAGTTTGCTCTGGCGACCGCTGCCGCCACTGAGCAGCGCAGCGTGAAATGCCGGCGGCAGAATCATCTGCCAGCGACCGGCGCGTTTCTGTCGGTGCCAGAGTTGCCAGAGCAGCCAGCCGAGCAGCGGCAACAGCAACAGCCACCAAGGGCGGAACCAGTGCGGCCAGAGCGCGATCATCGGCGCCTCCGCAGGCGCAAACGCTGCAAGCGCTCACGCCAGTCCGGCAGCGGACTTTGTAAATACAGTTGTTTGGTAAACAGGCGTTGCAGCGGATTGTCCGGCCACAGTTCGCGGACGACCAGCAACAGGCTCAACCACAGCGCCAACGCCAGCGGCCAGTGATACAAGGCTTGCGCCGGGCGTGCCTGAGTCGGTTGCTGAGTCACCGGTTCGAGCTGATCGAGGGTGTCCTTGATCGCTTGCAGCTCTTTGCCGTCATGGGCGCGGAAGTACTGGCCGCCGGTGATTTCGGCGATGGCCTTGAGTGCCGGCTCATCCAGATCGAGGCTCGGATTGACCCCGAGCAGGCCGGTCGAGCCGCTGTCCTCGGGATTGGCGCCGATGCCGATCGGATAGATTCTGACGCCTTCGCTGGCGGCCAGTTTTGCGGCGGTCAGCGGATTGATTTCGCCGCCGTTGTTGGCGCCGTCGGTGACCAGAATCAGCACGCGACTTTGCGCCGGGCGCAGACGCAGGCGTTTCAGGGCCAGACCGATGGCATCGCCGATCGCGGTGTTTTTGCCAGCGATACCGATCCGCGCTTCGTCGAGCCAGATGCGAACGGTGCGCCGGTCAAAGGTCAGTGGTGCTTGCAGGTAGGCCTGACTGCCAAACAGGATCAAACCGACGCGGTCGCCGTCGCGGCTTTCAAGGAAATCGCCGAGCAAGTGCTGCACCAGCGACAGGCGACTGACTTCTTCGTCCTGCCACTGCATGTCGGGAAAATCCATCGAACCGGACACGTCCACCGCCACCAGCAGATCACGGCCACTGGCGGCAATCGGCAGTGGCTCGCCAAGCCATTGCGGGCGCGCGGCGGCGATCAGCAAGATCAGCCACAGCAAGATAAACGGCGCCTGCTGCCGCCACGCCGGCAAGTTGGCGCGGGCGCGGCGGCGGGCGAGGCCTTCGAGGTCGGCGAGGAAACTGACTTTCAATGCCGGCTCGCCGCTGTCGGCCACCGGCAGGATCAGACGCATCAGCCACGGCAGCGGCAGCAGCACAAAGATCCAAGGCCAGGCGAACTCAAACATGTTTGCGAATCCACGTGTCGACCGCTTGGGTCAGACCGACGATGGCTTTGTCGTCGAGTTTGCATTCCGGTTTGTACGCGCCTTCAACCAGCACCATCCAGCGCGTCAGGCCGGCAGCGGGGCAGCGGTTATCGAGGAAGGCCAGCCATTTGCGGCCGTTGAGGGTGTGGCTCTGGCTGTACGGATAGTGGTTGCGGCACAGGCGTTTGAGCAGGCCGTTGAGTTGTTGCAGCCAGGCGCCGGCGGGTGCGCCGTCGTAAGGCTTGGGCATTTGCGCCAGTTCGGCGAGCGCGGCGATGCGCACCGGATCCAGCGGCTGCTCGGCGCGCACCAGCGGGCGTTTCTTCATCGGAATGAAACGTCGTAGCTTCCACACGGCGAAACCCAGCAGCGGCAACAGCAGAAGCAGCAGCCACCAGCCCGGCGCCGGCGGCCAGAAGGCGATCGGCGGCGGTGAGATCAGCGGTTGCAGTTGGTCGAGGCCGTTCATCGACCTTTCCCCGGACGCTGCGGGTTCAGGAACTCGCGCATCTGCTCGACCATTTCACTTTGCGTGCTCAACGGCATCAGCAGCACCCGCAGCTTTTGTGCGAGCAATTCCCAGCGAGCGATGCGCGCTTCGGCCTGGGCGCGGTAGGTCTGGCGCAGGTCGAAGTTCAGCGTGTCGATTTCCAGCTGCGCGCCACGCTCGGCAAAGCGCAGCAGGCCGGCGGCGGGCAGAGCATGATCCAGCGGATCGGACAGCGGCAACATCAGCAGATCACAATGCCGCGCCAGCAAACTCAGTTGTTGTTCGGCGCTGTCGGACAACGCGCGTTCGTCGCAAATGACGATGGCCAGACTGCCCGGGCGCAGCACTTCCCGCGCGCGGCGAAGGGCCACGCCGAAGGCATCGCGATCCGGCTCGCGCTCGCTGTGCAGCGACTGATTGACCTTGACCAGCCGGTTGAGCAATTGCAGCAGGCTCTGCTTGCTCCGGCGAGGCTTGATTTCGTAGTGCTCGTTGTCGCCGAACACCAATCCGCCGACGCGGTCGTTGTGCCCCAGCGCGGCCCAGCCGATCAACGCCGCGACCTGCGCCGCCAGCACCGACTTGAACATCAGCCCCGAGCCGAAAAACAACCGCGTGCTTTGCTCGACCATGATGAAAATCGGTCGCTCGCGCTCTTCGTGGAACAGCTTGGTATGCGGCTCCTGCGTGCGCGCGGTGACGCGCCAGTCGATGGTGCGCACGTCGTCACCGGCCTGATAGACCCGCACCTGATCGAAGTCGACGCCACGGCCACGGAATTTCGAATGATGCAGGCCGATCAGCGGGCTGCGCTGACTCGGCGTAGAAAACAGTTGCACCTCGCGCACGCGGTGACGCATCTCGATCAGCTCGGCGAGGCTGATGCGGATACCGGGTTCGGAGGGCAGGGCGGCGTTCATGGGGGTCAAGCGACGGCGACGACGTCGAGAATCCGCTGCACCACGCGGTCCTGATCGATGCCAGCGGCTTCGGCTTCGAACGACAGAATGATGCGATGGCGCAACACGTCGAACAGCACGGCCTGAATATCTTCCGGGCTGACGAAGTCGCGACCGGCCAGCCAGGCGTGGGCGCGGGCGCAGCGATCAAGGGCAATCGAACCGCGCGGACTGGCGCCGTAAGCGATCCACTCGGCCATTTCCGGATCGAACTTGGCCGGGTTGCGCGTGGCCATGACCAGTTGCACCAGGTATTCCTCCACGGCGTCGGCCATGTACAAACCAAGGATTTCCTTGCGCGCGGCGAAGATCGCCTGCTGGCTGACCCGACGCTCGGGCTTGGTCTCGCCGTTCAACGCCTCGCCGCGCGCCTGTTGCAGGATGCGCCGTTCGACGGCGGCGTCAGGGAAGCCGATCTTGACGTGCATGAGGAAACGGTCGAGCTGGGCTTCCGGCAGCGGATAGGTGCCTTCCTGTTCGATCGGGTTCTGCGTGGCCATCACCAGAAACAGCGGCGACAGCTCATAGGTGCTGCGCCCGACGCTGACCTGACGCTCGGCCATCGCTTCGAGCAAGGCCGATTGCACCTTGGCCGGCGCACGGTTGATTTCGTCCGCCAGCACAAGGTTGTGAAAGATCGGCCCTTGCTGGAAGACGAAGCTGCCGGTTTCCGGACGGTAGATTTCGGTGCCGGTGATGTCGGCCGGCAGCAGGTCGGGGGTGAACTGAATTCGATGGAACTGGGCTTCGATGCCCTCGGCGAGTTCTTTGATCGCTTTGGTCTTGGCCAGACCGGGAGCG
>Ga0308171_1001621_pt1 | contig 28569 bp, 21 predicted proteins | sample PhyGR1_FD_202135 | JGI IMG/M metagenome (GOLD analysis project Ga0308171, IMG submission 202135) | Phyllosphere microbial communities from UC Gill Tract Community Farm, Albany, California, United States - DLSLSG.R1 | ecosystem: Host-associated > Plants > Phyllosphere > Unclassified | place: USA...
GAAGGGTAGGGCGAGAAGGAAAACGAAGGGCCATGGGAGCAATTCCGGGAATAGAAGAGGTCAATGAAGCGCCTCCCTGGCAACTGAGAATGTGTCTCAGTGGCGCGTATCCTAACAAGAGTTTCACGAAGCGTTAACGCTTTTTTGAGGGGATTTTCACGAAGTACGATGAGGTGGCACGGCAGGCGCTCTACCTAAAGAATGGCAAAGGGCTACCGATAGGTAATCAGTGATGGCATTTCAGCCTTTGCTTTGGAAATGGAATTCAAATGAGTCTGCATGACGACCTGCACGATGGACCCATTGCGCCACGTCCGCGCGTTCAACAACGGGCGCATCCGGGGTGGCTGTTGTGGCTACTGGTACCAGCGATCGCGGTGGGGATGAACTGGGCGCGGATTGCCGCGTACTTTGAGCCTGCGCGTGTAGAACCACCTGCTGAAGTGGTTGAGCAATATGAATCGCCGGTTGTTGAATCTGCGCCGGTATCTGCTCCCGTTGTGCGAGCAGTGGCGCCGGTTGTGCCTAAAACCCTGCACGAGTGCATGGGCGCTGACAATGTGGTCAACGATCAGGTATTGCGATGTCGGTATGGGGACCGTCCACAGCCGATGCGGGAAGAGCGGGCGGTGCAGGGGATGGTTTCTGCGCAGTATTTGGCGGAGTACAAGGCAGGGCAGGGTGCGCGGCCGGTTCGGCGGGCTGTCAGTAGTGGGTCTGAGTCGCACCTGATACTCGGTTGGGACAGGAAGAGGTCGTACACGGCTTCGTGGAGTGTCAGTGATAACCAGATTAATCACGGCAGTGTTTGCACTGGCTACCGAAGTGGATCGATTGATTATCGGGAATGCAGGAAAGGCGCGAAGCAATGGTTCAAGGAGCAGTGCCGTTCAGAGCGAAATCCGGCACTGCGGGAGCGGTATTGTTCGGCGGCTTCGGGGTTCAGTCCGATGGGATAGAGCCCTTCACCGCTAGTAATCGGCAGCGTCCAACCGCTTGTTGCACGCCTGCCTAGCCTTTTGCGCGGCCAAACTCGCGGCCTCCAGAAGCAGCCAGGTCACCGACTGGAGTGCTTGCTCATCGGGTGATTCGGCAGTGCTCGTGTCCAGACCCAGCGCCGTCTGGTTATCAGGAGCAAGCTGATGCCAGCGCTCCAGCACGCAGTGGCAAATGCCCTCGAGGATCTCATCTTTGGTAATCGGAGTCGGCCCTTGACTGCCTGCAGAGAAATCCGAACCAACGAGCTTGAGCGACTGTGATGGACGTTCCATGACCATTCCCTTTCTTGGCTGATGTGAAAGCTAACACCAACCATAGCACCTATATCCTATTTTGGGATAATCCTGTTTTGGGTTTACTTAAGGAGCCGAATCGTCATTCGGCAGCCCTTATGAAATCCATCCACACAGAACGCTATTCCACACTGATCCGGGCACTCATCGCGTGCAGGAAAGAGCAGGGCTTGAGCCAAACCGAGCTGGCGCGGCGAGTGGGCAGGCCGCAGTCGTATATTTCCAAAGTGGAGAATGCGGAGAGAAGGTTGGATGTGGTGGAGTTTTTGGAGATTTGCGAGGCGATTGGGGTAGATGGAGGGGAGGTGATGCGGGGGGTGTAAAGGGAAGGTGTGCATGTTTAACTGACCCTTGCGTCACCTTCCAAAAATCACTCCAACTCAATCGCGGCACTCTCGACCTTCACGACCAAGCTCGCAAAGAATATACACCCGATCAACCGGGCAAAAATCTCGAGCGTTTCGCACACATCGGGATCTTCGAACAGCACAGGCCGCGAATCGATCGCACAAAGCGCCCCGTACAGCCGGCCGTCAGGCAGGAAGATGGGCACGCCTACGTAACTGTCCAGATCATAGGTCTTGACGATCAGTCGTGAGGCGAAGCTTTGGTCATGGCTGACTCTCTGGATTAGCAAAGGCGCGGGGTCGCGCTGAAACTCGCTGCAGATCGTGTCTTCCAGCGGAAAGGCCTCACCCGCGCCGATCCCCAGGTCAGCAGCATCGTGCACAGAGCAGATCACCAGTTCGGCGTCGCCGAACTTGGTGATCGCGGCAAAGCGCATGTTGGTGAGCCGGGTCACCAGCCGCAGGATGTTGGTGGTGGCTTCGATTTCAGCAATGGCTGAGCGTTCTTCCTGGGACAGGAGGCTGGGCGGGTAGTCGAGTGCCATGGTGTACCTCGTCGTTTGGTGCAGTTTCGACCTGTGAGGGAGGTTCTGCAAGGGGGAGACGGGTGGAGCGATGTTATGGCACTGGCGCTATGCAGCCGAAACCGGTCATTCAGGTACAAAAAAGCCGTTGTGCGGTACGCAAGGTGCCTGGTCTGTGAAGCTTGTTTGGTGGGCCGGGGTAATTTGAAACAAGTCGGCATCTATCTGTTTTTATTGGCTAATAATTGATCAGATAAATTGCTTGGAATACCAGATGGGATGCTGCGTGGTTTGGATTTCGATGGACGGTACTTTTTGAGCTCAGCCTAGGGACTCATCAAAGTAATCGCTGTTGAGCTTCGGCACCTTATAAAGCTGCGAGCTCACACCAACCTCGTGATCCAACATCGGACTGACCAAGCGTCTACCGTCGACCAGCACAAGCCCTTCGACCGATAGCGCGAATTCGACCGCTTGGGCGGTGAAGCCGGAGGTGGTGATGAATACGCCGCGTTTGGCTTTCTGCCCGGCCAGGGATCCGTAGAATGCCTGTAAATCGGGGCGTCCGACAGTGTTCTGCCAGCGCTTGGCTTGCACATTGACCTTTTCAAGCCCCAGTGCGTTCAGCGAGATCACGCCATCAATGCCGCCGCCACTACCGCCGACTTGTTGCAGCGCCTGACGGTTCACGCCGTAGCATAAGCTGTGCAGGACGTTGAGTACGATGTGCTCGAAGCGCGTCGGGCTCGCTTGCAACAGATTGTCCAGTAAGTCACCCGCGACGCTGGTGCCCAGCTCGAGGATAGCTTGGTTAAGCCGCTCCTGCGGGCTGTTAGTGGCGACGTCGTTCTTGGTAACCGGCGCTGACGTATCGTAGCTTTCATCCAGTGAGGCGGAATCCGGCGCTGCCTTCAGCTTCACGCTCATGAAATTCACAGACAGATGCTCGATCTGCTCTGGGCTTAAGGGGCAGGTTTGGCCTGGGAGAAGGCGCGGCCAGTGTCGGTCAACTGCCAGTAGCCACGCTTGGCGCTGCTGGAATAGCCGGCGCGCTTGTGCCGGTCGTGCGCCCAGCCTGAACGTTTTTTATAGGTGGCGTGGCCACTGGCGATGGTCTCCTGCCGTTGTGCCTCACTCAAACCAAGCGTCACGGCGGCTGCTTCGTGAACCTCGCCCGCAGTGGCACCCTCCGGATGAGCGGCGAGAAAACGCAGGGTGGGCTCGATGAATTGGTCGTAGCTCGGGACAGACATGGTTCTTTTTATTCCTCATGAAGGCTTAGCCCGACCTAGCAGGTTGACGGCCGCGCTTTGTCTTGGGCGCGGTGGCACGTTGGGCCTTGATGCGCTCTAAAAGCACGCTCGCCGGCTCGTCGCTCGGATCTTGCGTCACCAGTTCGCCACGGAAGGCTTTGGCCAAGATGCTTTGGGTCATCTGGTCGATACGTTTTCTGGCCGCGTTGACTTTGGCTTCGAGTTGGTTGGCATAACCGAACAGTTGTTCGGTGCGGCGGACTATTTCGGTTTGTTCAGCGGGAGTAGGCAAAAGGACAAAACTGCTTTTGACTGTCTCAGTTGTGATTCGCTGGTGGCCCGCTGATGACTTCAAATTGTTTTTGATGTAATCGAGATATGTTTGGGATGAAAAAAATATCTCTAAATATGGACCGTTTTTAATATCTTTTAAGCGCGCGCAGAATAGGCGGTCTGGAAACTGTGTCGGGTTTTTCGGCAGCGTTTTGACTAGTGCACATACACCCACGAATTCAGGTGATCCGCTTAGTCGCGTGAAAAGCAGATCTCCTTCTTGTACAAAATTTCTATGATCTAATTCTGCGACTATATCAAAGTATCGTATGTCAGAAAAATCAACATTCATGCTTCTAACAGCGCTTGAACGGATTACTGGTACTCCTTCCATTAAATCAGATGGTTTTTTTGATGCCCCTCCTCTGAATTCACGGAGTAATTCGGAAAAAATCGCACTCCGCCATTCAAAAGCAGTTTTTGAGCCTTGCCTCCAGCTTTCTGTCAGCGTTCCGTCAGTCGCTGCGGCGAGAACGGATTGGCGGAAGCGCTTGAGCAGCGCGGGGATGCTGTCGATGCGGGCTTTAAGGATATTAAGCTGAGCCAGCAGTTCGTCGAGCTTGGCCGCGATGCGGGTTTGTTCGGCGATCGGCGGCAGTGGCACAAGGTGGCTTTCGAAGTTCCCTTTCGTAATATGGACCATTCCCATACCATGAGCCTTGGCGTAAAAATCTTCAATCGAAATTTCCAGTGCGTACTTTAGATAGTTTTTGTCGCAGCCGCGAAGGTTATCTACTCGGAAAATATGTTGGTTCAGCCATGCATCACCGCTATTCCAATAATAAACGCCTAATGATGCTGACCAAGAGACTAGAAGGTCCCCATTCCGCACTAGGTATTTTTCCTCATGGGAGTCGTCTGCATAATTAAATTTTGCAGATGAGTTGTTTAGGTTCTGGATGCGTATGATTGGCTTGCCGGTCTCAAGCCATTCCTCTTTTTTGAAAGCTTTCCCGTTCGTGAAGTCGGCAAGATCACCCAACGAGGCCTGAGCCCAACCCTTTGGCATTGGCAAATCACTCATACTCAGCACCTACTTCCAGCCCCATCACTTCCGCCATCAACTGTTTCTGCGCTATTACCTCATCTCCAGCCCCCAGAGCCTTCATCAGCTCTTCCAGCTCATGCAGCGCCTCGGTCAGTTCAGCCATGGCTTCACCGGCCAGCACTTCCGGGGCGGGAAGGTCGGCTGCGTTCAGGCTGTTTTCGTCTTTGAGCCAAATGATATCCAGCGAATCGCCACGTTCACTGCGGATGTAGTCACGAGTAAAGCAACGGAAGCGGCTGGCTTCACCAACACCTTCAACGTTCTCGGCGCGAGGGCTTGCGCCGTTCGGATCTTCGCCATGGGCATCCTCAAACGGCTTGAGGTGAGTAGGGCCGAAGGGGGTGCGCTTACCGAAGCTAGGCATATTGCTGCGCAGGTCATAGATCCACACGCGCTTCGTGCAGGCTTCTTCCTGGCGCGGGTTTTCTGCAGTGCCCTTCTGAAAAAACAGCACGTTGGTCTTCACGCCTTGGGCGTAGAAAATGCCAGTAGGCAAGCGCAGGATGGTGTGCAGGTTGCATTTTTCCATCAGGTCGCGACGTACCTCGGTGCCGACGCCTGCCTCGAACAGTACGTTGTCCGGCAACACCACAGCGGCACGGCCACCGGGTTTGAGGCCGCGATAGATGTGTTGCAGGAAGGCCAGTTGTTTGTTGCTGGTCTTATAGGTCAGGTCGTCACGGGTCGGGCCGCCGCCGCCCTTGGCGGTGCCGAATGGCGGGTTGGAAAGGATTACGTCGACTTTCGGCAGGTTGGCGCCGGTTTGCCCAAGGGCGTTGCCCAGGTGCACTACACCTTCTTCATCTCCTTCCATGCCGTGCAGCAAGGTGTTCATCAACGCCAGGCGGCGGGTGCCGGGCACCAGCTCTACGCCGACAAAGGCGCGATTGCGCTGGAAACTGCGGGCTTTTTCGTCGAGGTCGTAGTGGTCGTCGGTTTGGCTTTTGATGTAAGCATCAGCGGCAATCAAAAAGCCTGCGGTACCAGCGGCTGGGTCTTGAACAGACTCGCCCGGCTGCGGCTTGATGCATCGGATGATACTGTCGATCAGCGGACGCGGTGTGAAGTACTGGCCAGCACCGGACTTGGTCTCGCTGGCGTTCTTCTCCAGTAGGCCTTCGTAGAGGTCGCCGAGGCCGTCCTCGCGGGCGCTGAACCAGTCGATCCCATCCAGGCTTTTGATCAGTTGCTCCAGGTGACGCGGTTCCTTGATCCGGGTTTGGGCGTCAGCATAGATGGCGGCGATCAGCGGGTCGCTGTTCTTACCCAGGTCCAGCAACATTTGCCGATAGTAGTCGAGCAGATTGAGCCCAGATTTCCCGGCCAGGTCCGGCCAGCGCGCACCCGCTGGCAGCTTGTGGCCGAAGGCGTCGTTGTTCTGTACCTGCTCGTATTCCATCTTGATGAACAGCAACAGCACCAGTTCGGTAACGTAGTCACTGTAGTTGATTCCGTCGTCGCGCAGCACGTCGCAGAGGTTCCAGAGTTTCTGGACAATGTCGGAGTTGGTCATGGTAACTCTCAAAATAGGTTTGAAGGCGAGCCAGTTTTGCTTGAGCAGCGCCAACTGCGCAGGAGTGTCGATGCCGGTTTTGCTTAACTTTCTAGCTGCGGGGTAAAAAGCGCTCAGTTTGTGCTTAGCTGCCGTTGCATCCATAGGCATGGCGAGTGTGTGGCACGGGAGGCTATGCATGGCGTGGCTGTTTTGCAAGCTGATTTGGCTCTCGGCCCAGTGAGCGAATTATCCGGGTTTTCCGCTCGACCGGAACTCCAGATGAGCACCTGTTGAAATGTTGCGAAGTGACCAGATCTCACCCTGTCGCCGACCACAAATTATCGTTCAACGCTTCCAGCACCAGGTCCAGATTGCCACCGAGGTTTCGGTCCAGGCCTCTGAAGCCGCCGTCGAGCCGGAAGGCGTCATTGACTTGTTGCGTATCAATCACCACTTCATGCACCAGCTGCCTGGCTAAGCGGTCCAGCCAGCGGCGCTGCACTGAGGTCCAAGCCTGCATGGCATAAATACGTTTCATGGCATCTGCCACGCGTTGATCGAACGGCAGCAGTGCCTCGCCAATGGCAGCTTGTCGAATATAGCCGAGGATGCTGGCAGCGATTTCTTGGTTGGTCTGATTGCGCCAGGCGCTTTTCAGGCTGGCTTCGTTGAAGCCGTTCTGATCCAGCAACAGCCGTACCTCGCGCAAATGTTCGCGAGTCAGGTCCCTGGGGCGGTTGACCACTACGCCTAGCGCGGCGGACTGGTTCAACTGGTTGTGGATGAATTGGTGGAAGCTTTCCAGAAAGTCAGCCGGCTTCTGATACTTACCATAGTTTTGCTCACGTATTACTAGCTCGTCTTCGTGCGCGGAGATGATCGGATACCGCTCCGATCCAAGCAGCACACTGACAGCAGCCAGCTGGTTGATCAATTGGCTATGTTGGCGAACGAAGTGGGCGGCTTGCTGTGGTCCGAGCTCATGCAAATGAGTGTGCAGTTTGCCAGGGGTGACTCCCCAGGCATCCTGCAACTCGTCGAGCTTCTGTTTGATGGCCGGGTTGCTTTCGGCTTTGTGCTCGGCTTTGCGCAGAATGCGCATGACCCTTTGGTTCAGTTGGTCGAGCACGTCATGGGCGTGACTGCTATCTTCCTGGCTGCCAGGCGCGTCGTGGCTGGCGTCGTCAGTAAGCTCACCCACCAATTGCTCCAAGGAGATATTCGGATTTTTGACTAACGGCTTCATAGTGTCGACTTCCTCCAGGCTGGCATAGAGGTCGACGGGGTCATAGATGCGAAATACCGTCTTACCTATTTCGTCACAGCGGCGGGTAGCTCGGCCTTTCATCTGCTCATATAGGATGCGCGAGCGCACACGGCGCATGAACACCAGATTGCAGATGGTCGGCACGTCAATGCCGGTGGTCAGCAGGTCAACGGTTATGGCGATACTCGGGTGCGGTTCGTTTTTGTAGCGGCGAATGAGTTGCTCGACCTTATCGCTCTGGCCAGTAATGATGCGTACTGTCGCTTCGTTGTACTGTTCTCCGTAAGCGACCTTGAAGGCATCATCCAGCAGGTTTTTCACGCGCTCCGCGTGGGCCTGATTGACGCAGAAGATCATGGACTTTTCTTCGGAGAAGGGGTCCAGTTCTTTGGCCAGTTCATCGCATATGACCTTGTCAAAGGCGGGCGTAATAACGCGGCGGTTGAACGATTCAATATTGAAGTTGAGCTCGTCGTCCAGTTCCGCTGTATCGACTTCACCTGTCTGGGTATTGATGACGCTGACAGACTCGCCCTTTTCAAAGCGGATGCCGCGCTGAGTAAGCTGGGTTTCGTATCGGATCGGTGGCTCGTGGTCGATCAGCCAGTCATCGGCCACCGCCTCCCGGTAGCTGTAAGTGAACACCGGCTTGCCAAAAATTTCGCTGGTCTGTTTCGCTGGTGTAGCCGTGAGGCCGATACGGCAAGCGTCGAAATAATCGAGCACGCGACGGTACTGCGAGAGGTACTGGCTGGCATCTCGCACAACCAGTTCGCCTTCGGTCATCTCCTGGTCGAGAGTGTACCCTCGGTGGGCCTCGTCGACGATGATGCAGTCGAACTCACCAACGCCCGGTGGGTTGTCAGAGCGGAAAATACGGCTGACCATGGCTTGTACGGTGGCCACCTGAACACGGGTTTCCGCTTCGGCAGCCATGTCGCCCAACGCTTTAATGTCGTAGATCTGGGCCAGTGTGTGGTTCTGCTCAAGCGTGGTGTCGTTGAACGAATCAATAGCCTGCTGGCCAAGGGCACTACGGTCGACCAGGAACAGAATGCGCTTGAAGCGCTCGGCTTTGAGAAAGCGATACATCAGGCCAATGATGGTGCGGGTTTTGCCCGTGCCTGTCGCCATCGCCAGCAGGCAGTTGCGCTGATTGGCTGCCAGCGCCTGTTCTACGGCCTTGATGGCTTTTTCCTGGTAGTCGCGCAACTTCAGATAACTAAACCCTTCCTTTGCCAGCTTTTCCTCTGCCTCTGCCTTGCTGCGTTTGAGCAGGTCAAGGAGGTCACCAGGCGTGTGGAAGTCTTGCAGTGGTCGTCGGGTGTTGGCAGGGCTCCGCAAATCGCGGAACCAGGTACCGGATTGCTCTGCAAGTTGCTTGATATAGGGACGACCATTGCAGGCAAAAGCAAAGGGCACCTGGAAGTGACCGCTGCTGCCATCATTCCAGGGCTGTGATTGACCCGCTAATGGCCATGGCTGCAAATGTTCAGCGCAAAGCCTGAACTCGCGGGCGTACCGCTCGGCTTGGGTAATCCGGTCGGCAACATTGATGCTTTGACGTTTTGCTTCGACAATTGCGATGGGTACCAGGCCGGCGAATAGCACGTAGTCAGCGCAGGCTTTCGGACCACTGGTGGGCCATTCGGCGATAGCCTTGTTTTTGCCTTTCTCCGGGCGCTTACCTTTGCTGTAAGTGAGCTCCAAAGAGTCCGCTTCCCAGCCAGCGTCGTTCAACTGTTGGTCGATGAGGATACGGGTAAGGTCCTCCGAAAGTTGGAACTTGCTGCTGGCCTTTTTGGTTTTCTCTGCAACTTGCTTGCTGGCCTGCGGCTGCGCGGCGAGTTGCCTCTGCAGTGCCTTAAGGCTTCGCTCATGTTCTGCGCGCAACTTGGTCAAAGCCGCTTCGTGTTCTGCCGCCAACTGCTTGTGGTTTTGCGACTCGGCATCCATCTGCTCGGCGAGAACTGCGTATTCCTCTGCTTCACGCTTGAGCAGGGTGGCGAGTTGCTGGTTGCTTTCCAACTGCTGGCTGGACTCGCTGAGCTGCGCCTTGAGCTGTTCGATCTGGCTTTGCAGGTCGCGTAGCGAAGTGCTGGGGTCACTCGGTGTGACGAAGGGGCCGGGTTTAAATGAAGCGGTGTTCTTACCAAATGATTGGTGGAACCAGATGGCCAAAGCGCGCCCCACCTTGAGCCCATCCATAGCCTCGCGGTGCTGCGTGCGAAACTCGTGAGTGGCTTTGTTTCCTTCCACGCGCAAGGTGTGAAACAGGTTACGAATATTTTGATCCAGCTGGATCTCACGGCTGAGTTTGTACAGCAGATCGGACTGGGTTGTGTGAGCATCGAACTCGATACCGGCACGGCTGGCCAGATCCTGGGCCAAGGCTTCGCCAAGCTGGCGCAGTTTGATCAGAGTGGTGTTTGGATCACTGGCGAATGCCTGCTCGGCCGTACGCGCAAGCTGAAGGAAAACGGGGTCATGTTCCTGTAGGAAAGCGAAATTGCTACCGGCTGCCATGGTCGTTCCTTCGTTTGCGTGGCCACTCTGTGCGCACATCTCGCTCTGCGGATGCGTAGGTGGCGGTAGCTTAACCAAGATGAGGTGGTTTTGACCATGGCCGAAGGCCACTCGGTGAGCCCTAGCCTGCGTACCGCAAGCTCCGCTAACTAGAAGCCGTCTCCATCGCCGTCACGGCGCTCGTTGTAAAACGTAAAGAACACGAGCTGCTCCTCCGGCTCGTAAAACATCATGATCAGATCTGCGCCCAAGTACTGGTAATGGTGTGCAGGCACACTGGCTACATGATGAAACGGACGGCCAGCGGGGCTGATCGGGTATCCAGCAGTAATACCGCCGTTTTCGATCGACGCATAGCCAAGCGTAAGGCTGGAAATGGGGAATTTCGAGAAGTCCGCCACGCCACCGATCTGCTCGACAAACGCCATTCGCTCAAGGTCGTACTGGGGGTAATTCTCTGCCAGTTCTAACGGGGAGAAAAGCTGCCCCGTCTCTTGATACATTTTTTTGGCTGCGGCATAAGTAGCTTTTTGATCCGCATACAGCGATTCTAGGCGCTCGCGAGCCTCTTCATATGGATCTTCCAGATGCTCATTGTCCCTATGAAGGAAGAACTAGCTTGGGTCACCCATCAGGCGGTATCGGCCTTCCTCTACCTTGAAACCAATCCAGTTGGTGTGCAAAAGAATGGAGTGGTAATCAGTGTCCTCGGTCGCTTCACCAACTTTTTCATGCTCTGTCGGCTCCAGTGGCCCCAGCATGGTCAGATATCCATGCCAGTCCTGGTTTACCACGTTGAGATCGATCCCGAAAAAGGGCTGGAAATGCCCGCTAAGTTCAGCCTGATATTGCACGAAGATGGTGTAAGGGTCCAGAAACGGGTATATCCCGTGAGGAGCATTCATGTAATCCGGCCAGTGGCTTTGTATTTCAGCAATCACTCCCTGGGCTTCCCAGTCTCTGTCAAATTCGTCCTTGAACACGCCTAATAGGGCTTGTGCTGCTTCAAAGTGCTCTGAGCTGAGTTCACTCAGGTCGGCTGCCGTCACCGCGTACCTGTAGGGGCTGAGCATCGACATAACGATCGACCGCAGGCATTTGGCAGAGGCGCTGTGGTCGTTGACGAGCACGTCCTTGTATCTGAGGAAAGGGGATTCGCTCATAACTGATCTTCCGTGGCCTTGATTCAGGAAGCACTGCGCATGGTTCGTAGTGCTTGTGGATGGACTTTACGTCTCTTGAGATTGCGGCGGCAACCACGAGCATATTGGCGGGGCATTTTGGCTGCGCCCAGATGGCATTGGGGAACGGTCCTGAGTCCCCTGCTCCTCCGGAAGGAGGCCAGAGGCTGTTGGGTTAGCGCTTTAATACGGCTGCGCTCAACAGAGTAGTGGGTCAAATTGCTGATTTCCATGCATTTGCCTACCATATCCATACCCATGACTTTTTTAAGCGACGAGTGAGCCGTTGCAAGGTTAGGAGGTGGTAATACGGCGTTGCGTCGCTGCGTTATTGGGAAAAGGGGACAGATTTATTTATTAAAATCGCTCATTTTCGTGGCTGTCGCGCCACCATCGTTATTCCCATCGACGAAGCCATGACTGGCCTGTTGACTCTGCCGGAAGCAGGCTGAGTCACGAGTGAGTGACAACCTTTTAGATCATGCATGTAAGGAATTGATGTATGAGCAATAGCGCAAACCGGCCACTGATCAGAAGGCATATCGAGCTGGAGGAGCTGCTGCAATTGGCGACGCCGGATGAACTGGTCGCCATCAGCGAGATTTTGCTGGATAAGGCCCATGACCGCCTGCTTGGCGATGATTCGGCGCGGCAGCGTCTTGCGCAATGCTTTGCTGCTGGCGAGCTGTACAAGGCGGTTGATGAAATCGCGTACGAGATCCGCGCGTTGGGCAGTGTCAGCCTGGCCAGCTTGTTACGCCGGGGCGAACCGGTCAGTTACGACGAGGTGGTGCGCGATGTGGCTGGCGAGCTGAAGGTGGCATTCAGCAAGGCCGATAGCACTGCAGTTATCGAAGAGCAGGTGCTGGCCAAGCTGATGGAAAAGCTGGCTGAACAGGCTGAGTCCGCAGAGTCGGAAAGCCAGGCCGGAGGTGGTTCGTGGTTTGGTCGGGCACGTCTTAATAAATCCTTCACAGCTGTGCTGGGGCCATTGGGCAAGTTGGGTATGGGAGCTGCCGGCGGCAGCCTGCTGAGCGGTGCATTGGGCTCGGTGGCGGCTGTCGGCTCAGTGGCGGCGGCCGGCGTGGTGGCGGCACTGCCGCTGACGGCGATTGGCGCTGTCAGTGCGGGTGTTTGGGCGCTCACCAACAAGAAGCGCCCAGAGCTGCAAGGGCTGGTGGCTATTGTCATGCACATCGCACGAATTCGCGCTGGTGTTGTTGCCGCGGATCACGAGGATTTTGCTAACCGTTTGAGGGCTTGTTTATGAGCGCGGAAATTCTTGCCAGGGCGATTAGTTCTGCCCCTGAAATTATCGAAGGTATTAAATCCGGGCTTTTTAAGGTGTGGGGTGGCGTCGTCAGGTATGCCGCCGGCCATCCCAAGGGTGGGCAGATTGTTGGGCATCTACAGTTCCCTGGTGATGGAGCTCAGGCTGCCGAGCAGCTTGCTATGCTGCAGCAGACGCTGAGTGGCGTGGAGGGAGCCTTGGGCGTGTTGCAAAGCCTGCAGTACGCGAATCTGGCATTGTCCGGGCTCAATCTGGCGGTTTCGGGCGCCGGTTTTGCCATCGTTTGCAAGAAGCTCAATGGTATTTCCGAGCAGTTGCAGCGTCAGTCGGAAAAGCTTGATGTGCTGATCGAAATGGCCAGTGCTGCCAAGGCCCGGGAAGAACTGCGTGACAGTGCGCGCTTCAGCGCAGTGCTGTGGACGGTTCGCCAGTCTGCTGAACAGGATGATCTGCAGGGGCTCAAGAGTCAGGTGAATAACATGCGCGAGCAGTATGAGCTTACCAAGCTGACGCTGAACCAGGTAGCAGCCAATGCCACTGGCAAAGGTTTTGTCGACTCCCTTGAAGTGCTGCAGAACCTGCAGCAACGCATGATGTATCTCGGCTTTATGCAGGCATACGTTCAGCAGCAGACGGCGGGCGAGAAGTATGCCATCGAGGTATTGCGAGAGCTGCAAGCGGACTGGATGAAGATCAGTACGGTGGTTGTCGAGGCGATTGTCGCCAATCAGGAGTGGGTTGAGCAATTAGCCCAAGACCAAGGTAATAACGTCGTGTCTTTCCTGGAGTTCCGCAAGCAAGTGGCTCCCGCCATTGAATATCAGCTCGGCTTGTTGGAATACGCCACCAGCCACCCAGAGGCGGCAGGACTGCTCAATGAAGAGGTCACGGAAATTCGTTTTCTGGCTGCGTGAGATGGCCGCTCTGGCCGACCTGAACACAAAGGGAAACATTGGTGATGGCGCTTGATTTGAGCGAAACCCTGGTGGTGGGAATTTCTGCGACGGCGTTGTTCGATATGAGCGAGTCCGACCAGATGTTCAAGGCGGCGCTTGAGGCCGACCCGGAAAGCGTGATCGATAACTATCGCCGTTATATGCAAGCCCGTGAGGGCGAGCCGCTGGCGCCGGGCACCGGTTATCACTTAGTAAAGGCGCTGCTCGATCTCAACCGGCATATGAAAGGCGAGGATACGTCCCCGTTGGTCGAGGTGGTGGTGATGTCGCGCAATAGCCCGGATACGGGCATCCGTGTGCTCAAGACCATTCGTCACGAGCAATTGGCGATCACCCGCTCGGCCTTTACCGGTGGTGAGTCGGTGGCCGATTACATGGATGCGTTTGATGTTGACCTGTTTCTCACCACCAATGTTGAGGACGCGCAGAAGGTCATCGACTCCAGGCGCTGTGCGGCGGCGATCCTCAAGGCGCCGCCAGCCAACGCCCCGCTAATTCCCGAGGGCCAGGTGCGAATTGCCTTCGACGGTGACGCGGTGCTGTTTTCCGACGCGAGCGAGCTGGTTTACAAGACGCAGGGACTGGACGCCTTTCAGGCACAGGAGGATGCCTTACAGCACACGCCCATGGAGGAAGGGCCTTATGCCAGCTTGCTGAAAAAGCTGGCCCGTTTACAGGAACGTTTGCCCACTGGCGGAAAGGATTCCCCCATCAGAATCGCCATCGTCACGGCACGTAATTCGCCATCGGAAATGCGCGTGATCAACACCTTGCGAGCCTGGGGTGTTTACGTGGACGAGGCGTTTTTCCTTGGCGGTGTGGGCAAGGCCAAGGTGCTCCGGGCGTTCAACCCGCACATCTTTTTTGACGATCAGGATGTGCATTTGGAAGCAGCAGCCAATTTGGTACCATCAGGCAAAGTGCCATACCTGACCAAGTTTGGCTTAGCTGATAGCTGTGCGGTGGAGTGAAAGGATTCATGGTGGATAGCTCGACTCAGCTCTACAAGCTGGCGACAACCCCTAGAGGCCGTCAACTGTGGACCTACATGGCGGCGATTCTCGAGGTCACGGAAATGGATCGAGGCAAATCGTTTCCATTGAAGCGATTCCTAGGGAATTTCCAGAAGCACTTGGACTCAGGCCGGATTGAGCGCGTCCCCGAGGGCTTCAGACTGACCCTCAGCGGGCTGCGCTATTTTCAAGACCGCTACCGGGTCGGAAATCCCCAATACGTTGAGCGGGCGGCGGTCGAGCGAATGATCAGTTCTCTGCGGACGGGGTGTGGCGAGGGGGATTGGGTTCTGCTGATCTGATGTGTGTATTGATTTAGATTTGGAAGGTAGTTCTAACAGGGAGCGTGTTCATGCCGTACTCCGTAATCAAATGCTCGACGTGGCTGGGGCGCTTTCTCCAGAGTCGAGGGCTTTCGACCCCAGATCAGCGCGGACTTTACGCTTACCACTGCAGCCTTGAGGAGTATAGCGAGCTGCAGCATTTGCTCCGTGAATTGGACGGTTTCGAGGCTGCGTTAAAGGACCCGGCGGCCTGTGCCTGTTTGGTGCTTTTCGGCTCGGAATGGTACCGCCGTGAGTACCGCAGCGAGTATGCCTGGACCTGGGACCCCATCTGGAAAGCTTTGGGGTTCCGCCTGTCTCCGGTAGAGCTGAGCAAGTCTATTCCCAAAGGACTTGAGGGGTACTGGAAGCGTCCTCTTCATCTCTACGACGCCGGCCGCCGGGATTTTCTGGGGTCTCTGTTTAGTGAGGGGGGCTTACCCTTTCAGGTATTGCGCGAGGGTGACAGCCGCTTCCAAACGCTGTTTGACCGCTTATTGAAGTATTACGACCAGTGGCATCTGCAGGGTGGCAATACCCTTCAGCAGGTGGAACAGCAACTGGATAAATCCAATCTTCCTCAGGTGTTTGCCTCGCGTACGTCGGTGGAACTGATCGCGCGAATGGCCGATGAACTCGTAGCTCTGGTCCGCAATTACGGACTGACGCAAGCCGATGAGCCAGTCACACATCTGGATGCCATGAACCCCAAGTGGCGTGAATTGTTCCCTCTGCCGCTGGATAACCAGACCGGCAGCGAGCTGCTCAATGGCTTGCTAAAAACTGCCACCAGCGAGGGTAAAAGGCGAGCCTCGGGGGCAGCGGGATGGGCTTGCCAGCATTTCTGGCATGAATCGAAGGCGGATGTGCTCAAGTTTCAGGTATCGCTACCGGAGGAGGTGGTATTTCGTCTGACGACGCAGCCATCTACCACTCGCTTTGACCTAGCAATTGCAGAAAATGGGCAGGTAATTGCTGGTCTTGGACCCGGCTATGCTCTGGTAGACAACGGCGTTGCGCGCATTCGTTTGCGCCTGCGAGAGATCATCGGCAAGCGGCGGGATTGCAGTATGTCTCTGAGCCTGGTGGCCATGGCTGGAGGTAGGCAGATCGCGACCCTGCCAATCGATCGCAGTGCGGTGGCACTGGGTGAGGTACCTCTGGGCTTCGAACTAGTGAATGAGCGCTGGCGGCTATGCGGCCAGGCTTCATTCAATACGGCTGGTGAAGAGTTACTTCTGGTATTGCCTGACGGGTGCAACATGAATAGGCCTGACAGCAATGGGGAGGCCATATTCAGTGATATGCCTCCGGCGCTGTCGCGGCGTACGGTCAAGGTGCAGGGCAAGGCGGAAGTCTTGGTTGAGGGGGAGGAGTGTTACCGGATACGCACAGGGCATGTCACCGGAATGGTAAATGGGCCGGAATTGACTGGTGTTCAGACTGAATGGCCGAGCAAACCCTCGATGACCTTTGTCGGCCTGCCTCGTGTGCAGTGGCCGGCAGCTGCGGGCGAGTTGCAACAGCGGGGCGGTGAACTCTACGTTGCGGGTAAGCAGCCGGGCACAGGCATGTTGCAGGAGGTGCTCGGTACCCAGTATGTATCGGTGCGTAACCGCGACGGCGATACCTTGCTACGCCGTAGAGTGGGTATTTTACCGACGGATTTTCGTGTTGAGCTGCGTAGCGGTGAAACTCCAGATACGGGCAGCGTCCTCGTGTATTGCCAGCAGCGTTGCTTGCTTCAGATTGATGATGGAAGCCTGCAAGTGCAGCAAGTTAGGCACGAGGATCACATCGAACTTCGGCTTTCTGCCAATGCCTTCCCGCCGATCCGTGTCCGACTTTCTATTATGCCGAACTTGATGGCTGATCCGGTGGAGATTGACCTACCATTTCCTAGCTCAGGGTGCTTGGCCTTTGATGGTAACGGGGAGCAGCTTAAACGCACTTTCAGCGTCGATGACTTGCTCGGTGCCAGGTTGTTTCTATTTGGCCGGTCCGGCATACCCACTCGCTTCAGTATCGAGTTGACCCTCAGGGGAAGCGTGGCTAGGAATGCTTGTCACAGCTGGTCTTACATTGCCGCAGACAAGCCTTTAGAGGTCAGTCTTTTCAACATCCGGGAGCAGATTGTTGACCTGCTGTCTCTGCAGTCGGGTATCGACCAGGTTGTCGAGATGCGAGTGTTCGGGAATGGCCAGGATAGCCGTTATCGCATCCGCAAATATGCGATGGAAATGCAGCTCGACCATGGCCGCCAGTTACTGAGTGCTGTGAGTCTACAAGATTTTGCCGGTGCCATTCCTGAGCCAGTGTTGATGCTGTTGCATGATCCTATGCGCAGCTCTATCGCACTTCGTTCACGCACCAGCGAAGGTGTACTGACAGGCGACTTCGAGTTGCCTCCAATCGTTGAGAGGGAGGGTCCCTGGCTGGTGCTGCCCAGGGGCGGCTCAACGGTATCCTTTAGGCCGCTTTTCCTCGCAGGTAGCTCGGAGCCGATAGCTTCTGACGAAATGATTCAGAGCCTGCAAAAGGCAGTGCTGGCCTTCGATCATGCTTCACCTGTCAGTTCTTTCACGTCTGTGCTTGATGCCATGGCTATAAACCCCATGCATAGCGGCTGGCAGTTCTTGCGGGCTTTGTATGAGGGCTACGGTTATCTGCCGCTGGCGACCTTCGAGGTCTGGAAGGCTCTGGTGGGAAATACCCGTGCATTGGCGATGGCGCTTTTCAAGTTTGAGATGGAGGCTATATTTCTTGGTCGGTTGGAGGCTGAGTTTCCGCTTTTCTGGGAGTTTCTTCCCATTGCCGAAATTCATCTTGCGGCCGAGCGATTTGCCGCTTTCCTTAAGGTCAAGGGAGTTTCTGAAGAGGCTGTTGAGGCTCTGGTGGGGCGAATGTTTTCGCGTTTGGGGGAAACCTACCCATCCTACGGCCAAAGTGTGCAGTGCTTCCTTTCAGGCAAGCCTGTTGGCCAGGAAATCAAGCTGCCTCTTAGAGTATTCAAGGAAGTCCTGCGTGGCTGGTATCTTGAGCTGCTTCGCGAGCGCTGCGATGCCCAGTGGCCGGAATTTGGAGCCAAGCGTTTGGAGCGTTGGTACAGCAGCCAAAGCGACTCGGTAATCGTTTTTAGGTCGGACATGGATTATCGCAATGCAGTGCTCTACCTGCCGCTTTTTGCTGCTGCAGTCGCTTGCGGTAAAGCTCAGTTCACCGATGTGTTTGCAGACGGAGCGGAGGCGATTTTCTTCCTGCGCCAAGTCCGTGATTTCGATTCGAAATGGTTCAATTCAATCTTCCAGTACTGCTTGTTGAATAGCGTCATGGAAAAGCATAAGGCCGAGTCGGTAAATGGATAAGTATTTCTCTGGATTAGTCGAGCAGGCGCTCTCCCGTAGCACCGAGTCCACTTTGAGCATCTTGAGCATCACTGATCCAGGCTTGCGCGAGCATCTTGGCAGTCTGATGCGTGCGGAGTGTGGCAACGAGGGAGCATTCCTGGCTCCACCGCTGTTCGAGCAGACTTTCGGCTGGGAGGAGTGCCCAATGACGATGGCGCAACTCGCGAGTGATGAGCGCTTGCTGAGCAAGGAGATCGTTGCTTCGCTCGATGGCAAGGCGAATGGACGTTATCGCTTTGCGGCAGGCTGGAGACCGTTCACCCACCAGTTGGCTAGCTGGCGCTCATTGCTTGATAAGAAGCATTCAGTAGTCGTGACCAGTGGTACCGGTTCGGGCAAAACCGAATGCTTTATGGTGCCGGTGCTGGAGGATCTTTATTGCGAGTACCGTGAAGCAGGCCATAACCCGCTGGTCGGTGTCCGGGCACTGTTTTTGTATCCACTCAACGCCCTTATCAACTCGCAACGTGAGCGCTTGAATGCCTGGACCCAGAGTTTTGGAAATGGCATCCGCTATTGCCTCTACAATGGCAATACACCAGAGCTGCATGCCAAGGTGCGTAGCAAGCAGAGCCAAAAGCCCAACGAAATTCTGTCGCGTGAGCTGATGCGCACGCAACCGGCGCCTATTCTGGTTACTAACGGGACCATGCTCGAATACATGATGGTGCGTCAGGTAGATGAGCCCATCGTAAGTATCTCCAGAGAGCAGAAGTCGCTGCGTTGGATCGTTCTGGACGAGGCTCACACCTACGTGGGCTCGCAGGCAGCTGAATTGGCATTGCAGCTGCGTAGGGTGATGACAGCATTCGGTGTTACGCCAAAGGATGTTCGCTTCGTTGCGACCTCGGCGACCATTGCCGGTGAGGACGCTGCAGGACAGTTAAAGCAATTTCTCTCGGATCTGTCGGGGGTGCCGGTCGAGCAGATTGATGTTTGGGGTGGGAACCGGGTCATTCCAACTCTTGCACCGTGTCAACAAACGCCAGTTGCTCTGGATGCGCTCGAATCGATGCCGGAGCTTAACGCGAACGATCCAGAGGTTCACCCGGAAAGATACGATGCTCTGATCCACTCTCCGCAAGCTCGCGTATTAAGAGATTTGCTGGTGAGCAGCCCCAAGCCATTGAAGCTGACCGCGATGGTTAGTCATATGCATCAGCAAGGGCGATGGTCGCTATCGCAGGGTGAGATGCTGCGCTGGTTGGATGTATGTTCAGGTACGCGTCCTTCGGTTAGCGAGCCTGCATTCCTGAAGTTACGGGCGCACTTCTTCCAGCGCACTACGCACGGGCTTTGGGCCTGCTTTGACAAGGACTGCTCAGCAAAGTCAGGGACGGCTCTGCATCAGAACTGGCCCTTTGGCTATGTCTACGCCAACCAAAGACAAACTTGTAGCTGTGGCAGCCCGGTATTTGAGCTGGCGTTCTGCAATGATTGTAATGAGCCGCATCTGCTGGCGCGGGATAAGGGTGGCAAGCTGATCCAGTGGGAGAGCTCAGGGGGAGATGAGTTTTCCCTGCAGGCTGAAACACCCGTTGAAGATGACTCGGCGGATGCTCCGGCCGGTGGTGGGCCGTCGATTAAGACGCCATTGGTGCTATGCGCCCTCGAAAATGTGGGCAGCATCTACATACCCTTAGATATCGATAAGCTCTCCGGTTCATTGGTAGCTAGTTCTGCTGAGCTGGTTCGGCTTGGGGTACGAGATTTTGATGCTGCGTGCAGTCGCAGCAGTTGTGGATTTAGCGGGTTGCACGGGGCCTTTCCATTCCGGAGAGCGATGCTCGGTGGGCCATTCTATGTGGCCAACGCTGTGCCGACAGTCCTTGAGTACTGCAAGGACTATCAGGACGAAGATCAGAAGCCGGATTATGGTCCACAGTCTCTCCCGGGCAGAGGGCGTAGGCTGATTACTTTTACGGACAGTCGTCAGGGCACGGCGCGTATGTCTGTTCGCATGCAACAGGAGGCGGAACGCGGGAGGTTGCGCGGGCTTGTTGTGGAGATTTTGAGCTGGCATCAGCGAAGCCAGTATGGTGGTCAAAAAACGAGTGCCCATATCGATCCCGAAAAATTTACAGCGTTAATAAAAAAGGAGAGAGAAACGCTGCGTGAATACCGAGACATGGATATGCCAGGTGAGCTCATCAAAGGAGTTGAGGAAAAGATAGCTTTGCTTGGAAAGCAGTTCGCGCTGGCCAACGGTGAGAGGGTTAGATCTGCGCTTATTTCTTTGACTTGGCAGGAAGTTGTAAATGAACTCAAGCAGAAGGCCGACTTGAAAGGCTCTATGCTGCTGTACAACAAGTACCAGAAACCTGAGATATTCACGGACAATGATGGCCCCTTCAAGCTGGCAGAGATGTTGCTATTCCGTGAGTTTATGCGTCGTCCAAAACGGCAGAACAGTCTGGAAACCCAGGGGCTGGTGAAGGTCGAGTACGTTGGTCTAGATAAGGTCCAGCAGGCACCGGCGTACTGGGAACAGAAGGGCTTAACACTCGATGATTGGCGTGATTTCCTGAAGGTAGCGCTGGACTTTCATGTTCGGGAGAACAGTTATATCCAGGCTGATGGTAGCTGGTTGAGTTGGATCGGCACCCGATTCTCTGCCAAGAGTCTGCGCAATCCTGAGTCGAAAGAACCGGATGAGATCCGAGTTAAACGCTGGCCTCAGATCCGCAACGGTAACCATTCCCAGCGACTAATCAAGCTGTTGTTGCTTGGCGCTGGCCTAAACCCGGGCAGCAGCACCGACGTTGATCTGGTTAACGAATGGTTGCGTACTGCCTGGAAGCAGTTGACTGGGCCGGGGGCGGCGCTTAAATCTGACGAAAACCGATACTCTTTACCCAGAGAACACATGCGGTTCTCGTTGGTTGATCGGGCTTATATCTGCCCAGTGACCAACAAACTGCTGGATACTACCTTCAAAGGCTTTACCCCCTACTTGCCGACTCATCTGGATTTCTCTGCGCTGACCGAAGAACGGCGTAAGGGGTATCAGGCTGAGCTGACTGAGCTACCAGACCTCTGGGAGTTCGATAGTTCCCAGGATGACTATACGCCTGGGTTGGCGCGAGTCAGAGACCTGGTGGCGAAAGATCCTCTGATCAGCGATCTACGAGAGCGGAACCTGTGGACGGATGTCAATGATCGGGCAGTGGAGGGCGGCTACTATTACCGTGCCGCTGAGCACTCTGCCCAGCAGTCCTCTGAGCGCCTCGGCTCCTATGAAGATATGTTCAAAAATGGTCAGATCAACGTTCTGAACTGCTCTACTACAATGGAGATGGGCGTCGATATCGGTGGTATTTCTGCGGTGGTCATGAACAATGTACCGCCACATCCGGCCAACTATCTGCAGCGCGCAGGGCGTGCGGGACGAAGCAAGGAGTCTCGGGCGCTTGCCTACACTCTTTGTAAAAACAACCCGCATGATCAACAGGTTTTTGCCAATCCGGGTTGGCCGTTCGAGACTAAGATCCCTGCGCCGGTTGTGGCGCTGAATTCCGAGCGACTCGTACAGCGCCACGTCAACTCGTTGCTGTTAGCTGACTTTCTCTGCAATTTTGTGGGGCCCACTCAGACTGAGAAAACAAGTCTGAATACCCAGTGGTTCTATGACGATGAGCATGGAGATTCGCAGTGCGATCGATTTATTGAGCAGTTGGGCAAGGTCGTCACTGATCTAGATGATGCGCTCAAGGACTTGGTGCGGGGTACTGCTCTGGCAGGTGTGGAGGCGGTCCACCTACGTCGCCGTGCAGTCGATGCGATAAAGCCATTGCAGAGTCGCTGGTTGAATAGTTATCGCTTTCTGCTTTCTGAGGAGAGGCAGGCGAAAACCAACAGTCCTTATCTGAAACGCCTTCAAGTAGAAAAGAGCCGCCACTGCAATGAGTATCTGTTGCGGGATCTGGCGGCGCGCACTTTCCTTCCAGGCCACGGATTCCCCACCGATGTGGTTAACTTCGATAACTTCACGATCGAGGATTACGTTCGTGAGCGTAATGCTGGCAGCGCTCTGAAGCAGGACCGCGAGGATAACGTTTCTCGTTACAAGGGGCTTCCTTCACGCAACCTCTCGATTGCCATTCGTGAGTACGCGCCTGGCGCTGAAATAGTTCTGGATGGTCGGGTGTTCAGATCTGCCGGCGTTTCACTCCACTGGCACAACCTCAGTGCTGACAGCAAAGAGGCGCAGAAATTAGATATCGCGTGGCGTTGTGACGTCTGTGGCGCGGTGGACTATGAGGAGGCACTGGTGAGGACCGACCAGCTGACTTGCAGCAATGTCGACTGCCAAGCGCTGATTAAACCTCAGAACATTCGTACGGTCCTGCAGCCCTCCGGCTTTGTCACTGATGCTTATGTATCGGCATCCAATGACATCCAGCATCAGAAATTCATCCCAGTTGAAACCGCTTGGGTCTTCGTAAATGCCAGCAAGACTCCGTTGCCAAACCCGGCGGTTGGAGCAATGACCTATGGTGCTGATGGGAAGGTTTTCCATCACAGCTCTGGTGAGTACGGAACGGGATTTGCCTTATGCATGAGTTGCGGTCGAGCTGAGTCCATGCAAGCGGATGGTACTTTCCCGCGAGACTTGTCACCGTCTGGTGACCACTACCCGCCGCGCCCGACTAAAGAGGATAAAGACCAGAACAACAAGCGACTCCCGTGCCAAGGGAGTGGGAGCATTCTTCCGAATGTGAGCCTTGGTGCGGTGGCTACCACTGATGTGTTTGAGCTCACCCTGCATCATCCTGTACGTGGGGAGTTTATTGCTGACTCGGTGCAGGGCAGTGTAATTGCTATGACTCTCGCTGTAGCTTTACGTATAGCTCTGGCGGAGATGCTCGGGGTATCTGCCTCCGAGTTGGGTTATGCCACTCGTCCAAGCAAACTGCCTAGCGGGCAGTCCATTCGTGTCCTTCAGCTTTTCGATGTCATCAGCGGTGGTGCTGGCTTTGTTACTAGTGCTCCATTGCATGTCGAGAGGCTGCTGCGCGGGATGGTGGAGAGGCTCCACTGCAGTCATTGTGAAACTGGCTGTAGTGAGTGCCTTTTGGACTCCCAGACGCGGCATGATCACGACAAGTTGGATCGCAAGGCTGCGCTTGATTGGTTGGGAGCTGACTTCATTAATTACGTAGGGTTAAGCGCTGAAAATAAACTCTCCTTGGATGATGGCCAATATTCCCCCGGCAGCATCGAGAGCGTACTCCGCCGCTTGATCAACGAGGGGGTCGAGAGGATCACTCTACTAACCTCTGGTGATATGGGGGAATGGGATCTCGTTGCTCCACAGTTCCGTAAAGCGATTCAGACCTATGTCCTGGCTGATGAGCTAACAGTTAATCTAGTCGTGCCATCAGACATCACTGATAGGGTGTTAGTACAGGATCTCCAGCGTTTGTCGAACCTTGGCGTTAATGTCGGGAATGTGACTAGCAAGCCAGGTGAGCATTTTGTTGCCCAGGCACACATCGGTGGCGAGGTCATTACGTTGGCCTCGCGCAGCCTCGTAGCAACCGTTCCAGGCCATAGTTGGCATCAAAGTGATGAGCTTGTCGTACTCTCGAAAAGTCAGCCAGCGCTTGGCTGGGAAGCTATGGATCTTTACCGTGCCGAGGGTGACTCCTCCGGTAAGGTAGGGATCGTTGATTTATCAATTCACGAAGAACTCAATGGGTCGCTGCTGCAGTTCGGCGATCGTTTCTGGGAGCTGCTTGGGGCTAAAGAACGGCAGGTCGCTGACGTGATTTCGACTGCAATTATCAAGAGACTGACCTACTCCGATCGTTATATTCAGAATCCTGCGGTTTTGACAATCCTGGGGTCGGTACTGAACAGTTTGAAGAGTCGCATTTCTGCCGATTCGGTTGTGCAGGTGAAAACGCTGTTCAAGTCAGGACGGATGCAAGGGCGTAAGGCTTTTGATGATTGGGCCAGTCAGGTCGACTTCGAGTTCTTCTCGCGCAATTGGCTATCGGCAATGATTGGATGTCAAATTCAACTGATAGTGGAATCTTCGAATCGCGAAATTCCCCATCATCGTGCATTGGAGCTTGAGTTTGAAGACGGCAGAGCACTGAAGGTCAGATTTGATCAAGGGGTTGCCTATTGGCAGGTGCGCTTTGGCTCGCACAGTGACATGTGGTTTGACTTTGATCAGGCTTCGCAGGATCAGCTAATGCACATGGCCAGGGTGGTTGAGACCGCACGAGTACAGAACTCTGAGCAGAAATGGGCAACGGACGTGTTGGTTGAACTTAAAGACTAATCTCTGCTCCACGCTGAGTTCAGCCAATGCAGAGTCTGATGTCGGGGTATGGACTGTATTTTGTTAAACCCATCCCCGACACATTTCCACTGAAAGGTGTCAGATGAGCAAGTAACGACGCACGTTTTTCGCCGATTTGATGCACGAGGCTGTAGCTTTGCTACTGGATCGAGGCCGCAGCCATATTGAAGTCAGCCACTGCGTTGATCCTGGGCTAGGTACTACCCCGCAAGATTCCTGTTGGGCTGCCGCCCCTTTGAGTGAGTAAAACCCCATGTGTTTTGTAAACGACGAGCGAGCAGCCGCACGGTCAGTACATAGTAATACTGCGTCGCCTCCCTGCGTCGATTTAGGCGATGCTCAAGAAACCAAGCCATGTGCTTTTTCTGCCAGGCCCAAGGCGTCTGTCGCTGCCAGCGCTCTGAGATTTCAGCTTGGATGATTCTCGCCTGCCGCAAATGGCGTTGCCGTGTGACGTGCGATCCGGTCAGGACGCCAGCTAAGAACAATTCCATATCGAATGGCTTACTCATGTGCGTCCTCCAATATAGGTGGCGACCACATCGATCCGACCGTGCCCCAGCTCATAGCTGATTTGTCTCCGGGCCTGACGATCAAGGTTTTTATCTAACTGGCAACATTGGCCGCCATTGATAGGCGAGCGGTGTTGGGTTATTTGCTCATAGCGCTCACACGCGTACGCCGCTCGTTGCTCATGGAAGCCTTTAAGGTCGTGGTCATGCCGGATGTCCCGTGCAGGGCGGATGACTTCTTGCAGTACGCTCAGGTAGCTTTCGTGTGGCGCAATCATGTTGCGGCTACCGGGTGGCGACACAAGCGTCGCGAACCTCAGTGCATGACGAATGTGGTTATCCACCTCAATCCACCGGGTGCCGATGCACCGCCCCGGCCGCCTTTCGTGCCGTCCTGGATGTTAATCTTGCCGCAGGCTTCAGCCTCACGGCTTAGCCGTGGCAGCTCAGCCAAGATGGCCTCACGCGAGCGCATGCCGGTGGCTCGTGCCAACAGAACGATCGCAGCGGCCCGAAGCTGATGTTGGTTACAGAGCGCATCGACGATCTGCTTAACCTGTTCGCGGTCTTGGCCTTGCGGAGCCGATTGGCGAACTCCGGTGCGCTGCATTCCCAACGCCTTGCTCGGACTGGGCAATTTCACACACTGATCACCGCGCAGCGCCGCCATGGTCCTGTTAACGCTGGATAGGCGGTTTTGTGCAGTGCTGATGGCGAGGCTACCGCACTCAACCGCATCGCGCAGATACGCCGCATAGTCCGCCGATACCTTCCGATCAATCTGCCGCGCATCATTGATACCTGGCCCTTGTTCGGAGCGGCACCACTTCACGAATGCCTGCCATCGACCACTGTGCGCCTTGACCGTACCGTAGTGGCCACCGCCGAACACGTCTTTCAGCGCCTGCGGCCCTGCATAGCTCAATTGCCTGCCGTAGCCGAAATTACGGCCGTCGCGTCTACCCACCAATGCCATGTCGGTCACCTCATCTACCGTTCTACGATCCTCTCCCCACTTCCTCCCGCCAAGAATGTTGAGTGTTATCAGGGATCAAGGCCCCTGCGACCTGTGGGGAATGTCCTCTACGCGGGACTGGCGGCTCCTTACGTCCGGGAGCAAGGGCATCTCATGATCTAGCCTCCTTAACACCGTTGCCGGTGGGCGGGTGGAGGCAGCGCTGGCTGACTAAACCAGCGCCTTAAGATCCTGAGCCGGGTGAACGCAGCAATGTGATGACCGGGGCATGCCTGACTGTCAGTAAGGTGCAGTCCATTCCTTGGTCTGCAGCACCATCATCTACATGGCCGTTGCTGGTGACATCGGCGTTTGTCACGCCGATTGTCACGAGGGGGAATGCCGCAAAGCCATGTGCGATCAGGGCTGCAGCAGTGGTAGAAGTGCCCGCCTCTTTCCAGAGAAAGAGACGGGCACAGGTTGGCGCAATAGTCGGCCAAGCGGATAGATTGCTGCAGGGCAGCGAGGTACGGTGGTCTGGCGCACGAGGGCCATATGTGTAAGGGCACCCATCACCGGGGAGGTGACCGGGCGAGCTGCCGGATGCGAATCGCCCTTGGGGAGAACCACCGCGGGAGCGGCGTGACCTTTAAGGTTCGGGCCACCTGAGGTGCTGTCATCGACAGCGCTTGCACGGCCAGTTCTACGCCTGTGGATAAACCCGGTCAAGGGCCGAAATTTAGCGCTCTTTGAGGCGTGAAAAGCGGTTATCTGCCGGTGGAATTCCGTGGTGAATCCCGGGCAATATCGTGGCTTTTAGCTCTTCAAAGTAAGGTCCATCCAAACAGGGCGGCTTTGCAGCCCTGTTTGGATGGACCCGCGCTGACAAGCGGATAAACGAGGCTGCTTTCCCTGAATCTTGAGCGCTCAGTTGCTGTCGCCGCCGTTATCGCGCCTGTAAAGCCCTACCGGATCGGCACCACGTTCTTGTCTCTGACTTGGCCGTATGCGGAGGCGAGCAGGCTGCCGGTGGCGGCTCTCTGGATGTAGTCACTCCACCAGCCCATCATCGGGCGCCGTCGCTCGATGTAGTCGGCTCGGTTGTAGGCGCTACGCACCTCATCCTTATCGGCGTGCGCCAGTGCGACCTCAATGAGTTCCGGGTCCCAGCCATGTTCATTCAAGATAGTACTGGCTATCGAGCGCATGCCGTGGCTGACCAAGCGATCCTGGAAGCCCATGCGTTTCAACGCCATGTTGGCCGTTTGGCTATTGGCGTGGGTACGTGGATTTCTGTCTGCCGGGAAGACGTATTCGCGATGGCCGCTGTGAGTTTTCAGTGACTCCAGCAGTGCGACAGCGTGATCACTCAACGGGATGCTGTGTGGACGGCGCTTCTTCATCCGCTCCGGTGGGATAGTCCAGACACGCCTTTCAAAGTCGATGTCCGCCCAGCGGGTAGTCGCCGCCTCGGCGGGGCGAGTCATCATGTGCAACTGCCATTCGATTAGGCAGCGGGTGGTGCGTTTGATGCTGGCATTCGCGATCTCCAGCATGAGCTCGGGGAGCTCTTCAGGTGGAAGCGCGGCCATGTTCTCTTTCTTGGGTTTCTTGAATACTGCCCTGATACCGCTGAGCGGGTTGGCGAAGATCAAGCCGGAATTTACGCCGTAGGTCATGATCTCGTTTAGCCGCTGGCTAAGACGCTTGACCGTCTCCAGGCTGTCTTTCGCTTCGATAGGGCGCAGTAATCCGATCACCATCGGCGCGGTGATTTTCACCAGTGGTGTCGTTTTCAAGTCGGGGAGCACATGCAGCGTGAGCGACCGCCAGATGTCCTCGGCGTAGGCCGGGGTGACCGAGTCTTTCTTAAGCTCGAACCAGGCGGCGGCCACGTTCTCGAAGGTGTGTTCGGTTTCTGCGCGCTTGGCTTCATTCAAAGTATCGCGCTGTTCCTTCGGATCGATACCCTATGCGAGCAGTTCGCGCGCGTAGACTGCCTTATTTCGTGCGCTCGCCAACGACAGTTCGGGGTAGGTCCCAAAGCCGATGTTGATGCGCTTCTTGGTCACCGGTTCGCGGTACTTGAAATTCCAAAACAACGAGCCGTTGCTGCGTACCCGGAGCTGCAACCCGTCGCAGTCCATGAGGACGTAATCCTTGGACGCTGGTTTGACACCCTTAAGCTATCAATCGGAGAGGCGGAGATTTTGAGCAGGCATCAGATTGTCCCCGGGCACTGATTCGGTATTCCAGAGATTTGCACTGGATGAGCCGGAATACCACATGGAGTACCCGAATGGCTGAAGCTCAAAAACTCTCCAAAGACTGCAAAAAACCTAGAGGCCGTGTATTCACTGAATCGCAGACACAAAAAAAGACGCCCTAAGACGTCTTCTTCTGCAGATTTGGTGGAGCCGGGGGGATTTGAACCCCCGTCCGCCAGTACTCCGCTGTCGGTACTACATGCTTAGCCGTGTCTACTGAGTTAATCCGCAGCCGCCCGACTGGCAGGGTGCATTGGACGAGCTGT
>Ga0308171_1001622_pt1 | contig 28558 bp, 25 predicted proteins | sample PhyGR1_FD_202135 | JGI IMG/M metagenome (GOLD analysis project Ga0308171, IMG submission 202135) | Phyllosphere microbial communities from UC Gill Tract Community Farm, Albany, California, United States - DLSLSG.R1 | ecosystem: Host-associated > Plants > Phyllosphere > Unclassified | place: USA...
CGTAGAAAATCTAGAATACGTTGAATTGGAAAAACCAAGTATCAAAGACGGAGAAGTCTTAGTAAATGTAAAAGCCATCAGCATCAATCCTGTGGATGTGAAAAGCCGTCAGGGGAAAGGTGTTTATGGAAGAATTAAAGAAGAAAGTCCGTTGATTTTAGGTTGGGATATTTCAGGAATTGTTGAAGAAAGCAAAAGTGAAATTTTCAGAGTTGGCGATGAAGTTTTCGGAATGGTCAACTTTCCGGGTCACGGAAAAGCGTATGCAGAATATGTGGCAGCTCCGGCAAATCAATTGGCTTTAAAACCACAAAATATTTCTTTTGAAGAAGCTGCAGCATCTACATTAGTGGCACTTACGGCTTATCAGGCTTTGGTTCACAATGCCAATATCCAGAAAGGGCAGAATGTTTTAGTACACGCAGCTTCGGGTGGCGTAGGACATATTGCAGTGCAGCTGGCGAAACATTTAGGAGCAAAAGTGACGGGAACTTCTTCCGCTAAAAATAAAGATTTTGTATTGAGTTTAGGCGCAGATTCACACATCGATTATCACGGTTTCTATTGGAAATCGGCAGGCATAACTTTCGATTTTGTCTTAGATACTATTGGCGGAGAAAATATCGACCATTCTCTGGAAGTGACCAAAGAAGGCGGTTCCATCATCAGCATTCCGACGGGATTGAATGAAGAAGTCACGGCAAAAGCAGAGGCAAAAGGTGTAAAAGGCTATTTTATTTTGGTGCAGTCTAATGGGGAAGATATGAAGCAAATCGCTCATCTGTTGGAAATCGGAGCCATCAAACCACACGTTTCAAAAACATTTCCTTTCGGGCAAATGAGAGAAGCGCATCTTGAGCAGGAAACAGGAAGAACGGTTGGTAAAATCGTGGTAACACTATAATTAAATTTAATCCTAAAATTTAAAAAAAATGAACTTAAAAAATATAGCAATTCTCGGTGCTGCATTGCTTTCATTGATTAATTGTGACAAAACTTCAAATCAGCATTCCACACGAGCAAATACTGAAGTTTTTACTGAAAAAAATACTCAATTAGAGGAAGTTTTTGCTGACAGTACTTATCAGTTGACAGGCGTTGCAGTTTCAAAGGATAACCGAGTTTTTGTAAATTATCCTTATTGGCTTGACAGTCACTCTTATTCGGTGGTTGAGGTAAAAGATGGAAAGCCAATTCCTTATCCCAACGCAGAATGGAACAGTTTTAAAAAAGGAGAGGACGGACAGAATAAATTTGTGACGGTACAGTCTGTCGTTACCGATGATAAAGGATTTCTTTGGGTGGTAGATGCTGCAGGAATCGGTCTTGGAAAAGTGTACCAGCACAGTGCGAAGGTTCTGAAAATCAATTTAGCAACTAATCAAATTGAAAAAATCTACAGATTTCCTGAAAATGTTGTGAGCGAAGATGTTTATATCAATGATATCCGTATCGATAACCAGAATGGTTTTGCTTATTTGACCAATTCAAACACTGGTGGAATCGTTGTTTTGAATATTAAAAGCGGAGAATCGAGATTGGTTTTAAGTAATTCTCCATCGGTAAAATCTGATGACGCTTATCATTTTTCGCCTCTTGGAACTGAACTCAAAAAAGGAGATGGCTCTGTGTTAAAAGTGAATTCTGATGGAATCGCTTTGACTCCCGATAATCAGTATTTATATTACAAGCCATTATCTGATAACCGTTTGTACAGAATTAAAACCGCATTGCTGAGAGATTTCAAAACACCCGAAAATACTTTAGAGAAAAATGTGGAAGATTTAGGCAAATTCGTTACCACAGATGGAATGATTTTTGACAAAAAGGGAAACCTTTATTTTGGTGATTTAGAGAAAAGCTCCATCGTAAAAATTACGCCTGATTTAAAAATAAAAACCATTGTTCAGGACAAAGAGAAACTAATTTGGCCGGACAGTTACAGCATTTCCGATGACGGATATCTGTACATTTCCAATTCGCAGATTCAGCTGATGCCTTGGTTTCACGATGGAAAAGAACAGTTTAAAAAGCCTTTTAAAGTGTTCAGAATTAAAATTTAAAAATAAGACAATGAAAAAGATACTTTTAAGTTTGGCGAGCCTTACAGCGGCAATTTTGTCAGCCCAGAATGTACAGACATTTAGTTTGAAAAAGTTACCGTCGAAACCTGTGAATGAACTTCTGACTCGCGGAATGATTTCCGGAGAACAGGGAACTATCGGTTATTTTACCTACAAAAAGGGAGCAGTCGTTCCTACACATCAACATAGCAACGAGCAATATTCACTAATCACAAAAGGAAGTGTAAAAGTGAAGATTCTGGACAAAGAATATATCGTAAAAGCAGGCGACGGAATCATCATTCCGCCTAATGTTCCACACAGTTTTACGGCTTTGGAAGAGGATACCATCGACATTGATTTCTTCACACCTTTTAGAACAGACTGGATTGAAGGAAAAGATAATTATTACCAAAAAAAGTAGTTCTCAAATCTGAAATTTCGCTCTAATATTACTCTACTACTATGAAAAAAATATTTCTCAAACTTTCTTTACTGGTTGCATTGGTGCCACTGGCCTCCTGCTCCGTAGAACAAATCAGGACTGAAAATAAACACGCTTCAAATGACAGAATCTGGCATTATTCTATGATTGATGCTATGCGAAGAGGCATTTATGAAGGAACTTATACTGTGAAAGAATTAAAAACACACGGAAATTTTGGGTTGGGGACATTTAATCATCTCAATGGAGAACTCATTGCACTGGATGGTATTATATATCGTATCCCACCATCAGGAAAAGTGGAAGTAGCGTCTGAAGATTTGAGATCACCCTTCACCTCACTCACATTTTTTAAAGCAGATTTGGATAAAACCATATACTTTACAGGAAATCTGGAAGAACTGCAGGAAAAAATTCTACCGATGTTATTCACTCAAAATTTACCTTACGCCATCAAGATAGAAGCCAGTTGGTCTGATATTACAGTAGGCGGTGCAGAACCGGTTTCTCCTACCGATACAACAGAACTCGCTACTTTGATGAAACGAAGACCTCAATATAAAAAAGAAAACGTTAAAGGAACAATGGTCGGCTATTTCACACCGTCTTTATTAAGTAATGTGGATCTTTCTCCATTTCACTTTCATTTTATTTCGGAGGACAAAAAATTTGCAGGACATCTGATGTCAGGTCAGCTCAGGAACGCTGAAATGAAAATTTATCTGGATGACAAAAGCGGATATGATGTTGAGTTATTACGGGATAATTACAGATTCCGTCAACTGAAATTTGAGAGTAAGGATGCTTCTTCGGCTTATTAGATCTGAATGTTAAATATTGATCTGAAAAATATCAAATTAAAATTTGTAAATATTAATTTGGATTATTCTAGATTCAAAACAAAAAAATGGCTCAATTTGGATTAAATTGGAGCCATTTAGATGTTTGTGAACTTGACAGGACTCTATTCAAACCATTTATTAGCGGATATAGAAAATATTTTGAAGGTATTAAGTGATATTTAATTTATACCTTGATCAACTAAAGTCAATTAAAAATTATGTAATTTTTTTTAAAATTTTCTAATAAAGAGAAAAGGCTATTAAAAATAATGTTTTTACCAAGCTTTGCACTCCTCTGTTCATAGTTTCAGCATCTGTCACATCCATTTCCAGAACTACTGCCTGGTCGCCTTGCTCTTCAATTTCTTTCTTTAGCTGAACCAATTTTTCATTTCTACGTGGGCAATTATATATTTGAATGTATCTACTTAAAAAGCTATAATCACATATTCTATACTCCCGTTTATTGGTTGATAGTAATAAAAATTAGTTTTTTATGTAAAATTATAATTTGATACATTCAAGTATATTGTCATCTAAAATAATTACAAGAAACTGGTTTTAACTATTTTTTCTAAGTGCTAAAACCGCCGAACCCATTACAATCAGTAAAACAACCGAACCTAATCCCAGTGCGACATTAATTCCCAAGCTGTCGTAGATCCACCCTCCGGCGCCACCTCACCTGCACACTTCCAAACGACAAAGAGAAGAGAGCAACGAAAATCAAGGTCAGTCTCAAATCAGCACCAAACAGTATAACAAAAAGTATGGAGGCCGCCATTACTATTGTGGAAAGTGTCAGTGTAAGTACGAGGTTTTTTTCCAGAAAGGATTTTGCGGCAATAGCTCCAAAGAGATTCGCCACACCATAAACCAAAAGGACGAGGGAAATCATATTTCTGGATAAATGGGTTACATTCTCCAAAAATGGTCTTAGGTAAGTGAAAAAAATGGCATAGCCTACGAAGGAAAACATATTGGTAAGCAGTCCGGTTCTCACCTTTTTATCTTTCAGTAAATCCGTGAATGAACTCAATTTCGGTGGCGCGGTCTGTGGTATTGAGGGAAGTGAGACCATCTGCCACACGAAAGATATCATTCCGATGACCGAAACCAAGAGAAAAATATTTCGCCAACCGATAAGTCCATCCAGATAACTTGCGAGCGGACCTGAAAGCAAAGTGGCAATAGACACCGCTGAAAATAATACTGAGCGCCTTTGGAACAAATTTTTCCATAACAAGCCTCATCGCTATCGAAATTGATAAAGCCCAGAATCCGCCTACGGCAATCCCTAAAAATATTCTTCCCAGCATAAGAACGAAAAAATTGGGCGTAAACTCTACAAGCAAGCTGGAAATTACCTGTAGCAGCGAAAACGAAAGAACAATCAAGCGGCGGTCGATCCTTCTGGTGACAATGCTGATGAGCAAGCTTGAGAAAATGGCCACGAATGCCGTAACAGACATCGTCTGTCACGCTGTACCTTCTGTGATGTTGAGTTCTTTTGCAATGGGTGATAAGATGCTGACGGGTAGAAATTCTGCCGTGATCAATCCTACAACTCCCAGTGCTACGGCATATACAGCCATCCATCTGGGTTGCTGGTCTGTATCTTTTGTGATGTTTTCCATTAATTTTTTTAAGAAAAAAGCAGGGCTTCTGTTAAGAAATTCCCCGCTTTATCAACTATTTATTTAATTTTTCAGATAATGCTCAGTCCACCATCCACAGAAATCGGCTGGCCGACAACAAAACTTGAAGCCGGACTGAAAAGCCATAAAACCGCTTCCGCAATATCTTCAGATCTGCCCAATCTTTTAATGGGTGCTGCATTGACAAAGGCTTCTTCGGAAAATTTTCCGCTTTCTATCATTTTTTCTACCATCGGCGTTTCTATGGAACCGGGACATACTGCGTTGATCTGCAGCCCGTGAGAAGCATATTCAACTGCAGCACTTTTCGTCAATCCCAAAACGCCGTGTTTCGCAGCGTGATAGGCAGATAAACCCAAACCGCCTACGAGACCGCCAATCGAAGAATTGTTGACGATAGCTCCATTGCCCTGTTTTTTCATCTGCAGGATCTCGTATTTCATACAAAGCCAAACGCCTTTCAGATTGATTGAGATCACGCGGTCAAATTCCTCTTCCGACAGATCATCTGTGAAGGTCACAGGCATCATAATTCCGGCGTTATTGAATACTGCATCCAATTTTCCGTACACTTCCACAGTACGCCCGACCATTGTTTTTACATCCTGATCTTTGCTGACGTCACACTGTACTGCAATGGCTTCTCCACCAGCGGAAATGATCTCATCAACGACTTTCTGTGCAGTTTCCAGCTGTATATCCGAAACTGCCACTTTTGCGCCACGCTGCGCTGCCAACAGAGCTGTTGCTTTGCCCATTCCGCTTCCTGCGCCTGTTACTAATACTACTTTTTCTTTCATTTTAGATTATTTTTCAGCCAATTTATTTCAATTGGGTTTATTTAATTTTAAAAGTGCTGACAGAATTTTATTAAACCTAAAATCTTAATTCTTACAATTCTGCAGATCAGTCAAACTTTCTATTTTAATTGAGTTCAAACTTTACACTCACATTTCCAGAGCCAAGAGCTGCGGCAAGACCTGAAGCATCATCAATTTTTCCTATTCTGCTGTAACTGTATGAGGTGGAAAAGGATTGATAAAACAAAACAAGCGTCTTATTGCCATAAAGCATAATATCTCCGTTCTGTACCGATCCGGGATTCGATGAATTGGTAGGAAGACTGGTGCTGAAGTCATAATATTTTTCGTTGTCGTTCAGCTCATTCATATTGATTGTGAGCGGCAACATCGCCTTAAATGCATTGGCTGTCACATTATCATAAAAGGAAGCTGTGAAAACTGAAGAACCGACTGTTATTTTCATTTTATTGGAACTGTTGTTTGTATTGGGGTTCGTATTTGTGGAAATCGTTTCATTGCTCACGGCGTCGTCATCTTTGCTGCATCCTGACGCAGCATTGACGAAGAGCATTGCGGTCATACTGATAAGTAAATGTTTCATATGTAGATATTTTATTGTTTTTTAAAGGTCATATGTAATCCCGCCATCATCATTAGTGTTTATGATTCCAAATCACAGGGATTTCATAATATTTGTTTTTGATTGTTATACTAATGATAATTTTAAATAGTGTTTCTCTTTTCCTAACATTAATCAATTGATTACTTTTCAACAGTACAAAATTCGTGATTATCAGAACGTTCCACTTTATACAAAATACAGTTTTATTTACCAGTTTTACTTATTCTGCAAATGTTATTTCTACATAAGGTTGGTGCTTTATATAAATTACGGTTTTATTTACCACTTTTACTGATTTTGCTGGATGTAAGTACTTCACCTCGTTTTGATTGCTAAATTTGTACAGCAATACTTCAGTTATGGAACAGGTAGAAAGAATAGATTCGGTTGGTCAGTACAACAGGCTGATAGGGGTAAATACGCTGCACCCTTTAGTAAGCGTCGTTAATTTTAATGATATGCTCGCCATCCAGCAGTTCAGAAGGTATATGGGCATCTATGCTGTTTTCCTGAAAGATATCAAGTGCGGCGATATGATGTATGGTTGCCAGCCTTACGACTACGAAGACGGAACGATGGTTTTCGTATCGCCTGGACAGGTTTATGGGATCGACAGTAAAGGCGCCGTCATAAAACCTGCAGGTTACGGATTGGTTTTTCATCCCGATTTAATTGCCGGTACCTCTCTGGGAAAAAATATAAAAGATTACACCTTCTTTTCTTATGAAGTAAACGAGGCACTCCATCTGTCAAAAAAAGAACGGAAAACAATTTTGGATTGTCTGGAGAAGATCGCCTCCGAGATCGATCAGAATCTTGACAAGCACAGCAAAACCCTGATCGTCTCCAATATAGAGGTGTTACTTAATTATTCAATGCGCTTCTACGACCGCCAGTTTATCACCAGAAATAACATCAACAAAGATATCCTCATCAGGTTTGAAGAATTACTGCGGGATTATCTCAAGTCGGATAAACCGTTGCTGATGGGTTTGCCTACCGTAAGTTACTGTGCAGAAGAGCTTCATCTTTCGCCCAATTATTTTGGAGATCTTATCAAAAAAGAGACAGGAAATACAGCCCTGGATTATATCCAGACCAAATTGATCGAGGCGGCCAAAGAAAAAATATTTGACCATTCAAAATCAATCAACAATATTGCAAATGAATTGGGCTTTAAATATCAGCAGCATTTTACGAGACTTTTCAAGCAGAAAACAGGACAGACTCCCAACGAATACAGAAGTTTAAACTGATTCCTGAGCTTTATGATCTTAATTTTAAATCAACGCTGACAACACAGTTTCTTTTTCTGTGAAATAGATTTCTGCACACAAATTATTTGAAATTCTTAAGTACAGGTTTGATTATCGTTACCATTTTTTTTCTTGTTTACATTATTTTTGTCAGTTATCATTTAAAGAGATTACACCATAATGCTGAAATATCAACCCTTCCTATTTTGTTTTTTTATCTTATTTTTTTCGCCATCAGCCAATGCACAGATTTCATCAGAAAATAAAGTAAGAAAATTAAATGACACTTTAAGAGTTCATTCCCTTGATGAGATGGTTATTTCTGCTTCCAAGAAAGAAGAAAGTATTCTGAAAACGCCAGTTACTGTAGAATCGGCCAACAATGCTTTTCTGAAAAACACCGCTTCCCAGTCTTTTTTTGACGGCCTGGAAAATGTGAAAGGTGTACAGATGCTGACGCCAAGTCTGGGATTTAAAATCATCAATACAAGAGGTTTTGCTAATACGACCAATGTGCGTTTCAGCCAACTGGTGGACGGCTTTGATAATCAGGCACCACATATTGGAGCGCCCATCGGTAATGCAATGGGACCGAGCGATCTTGATATAGACAGGGTAGAGATCATCCCGGGAACAGCCTCAGCTTTGTATGGACTCAATGCCATCAATGGTTTGGCTAATTTTATCACCAAAAATCCTTTTACGAGCTCAGGTATTACTTTCCAGCAGAAAACAGGAATCAACCGCATCGGCGGCTCCAATTCCGGCGTAACCCTTTTTTCAGAAACCAGTTTCCGTGTGGCCGAAAAACTTTCCGACCGTTTTGCCCTCAAGGTCAACGGTACTTTTACAAAAGGGACAGACTGGAAAGCCGATAACACAGATGATCTCAACGCCAATGCCAATGCAGGTTTGGGCATCGCCGGAGGAATCAACAATCCTGCCTACGATCCCGTGAACGGTTACGGAAACGAATCTTCCAACCGCCGTACACTGACCCTCGACGGAAGACGTTATGTCGTTGCCAGAACAGGATACAGCGAGCAGGATGTTACGGATTACGATATTCAGAATATCAAAGCTGATGCGGGTTTGTATTATAAACTTAATCCTAAAACGACAATCAGCTACACCTATCGCTTTGCAGATCTTAATAATGTGTATCAACGCGCCAACCGTTTTGCGCTGAAAGATTATATCCTGCAACAGCACGCATTGGAAGTTAAGAACGATATTTTTCAGATCAAAGCTTTCATCACCACTGAAAATACAGGAAAATCATACAATCTCAGATCAGCAGCAGAAAATTTGGATCGGAGGTTTAAGACGGATGATCACTGGTTTGCAGATTACACAGCTGCTTTTAATAATGCACTTACAGTGCTGGGATCTAACACTGCAAAGGCTCTGAATCAGGCACGCACCGTTGCCGATATGGGAAGGCTGCAGCCGGGAACCGCGGCTTTCAACACGGTACTGAAAGAACTTGCAGATATCAACAACTGGGATCAGGGTGCTGCCTTGCGGGTAAAAGACAAACTCGTACACGGGGAAACTCAAATAGATATTTCGAAAGCGCTGGGAACGGGCTTTAAAGAAAGTACAGAACTTGATTTGCTTGCGGGAATTGATTATCAGGCTTATATCATCAATCCGGATGGGAATTATTTTGTCAATCCTGCTGAAGGTAAGAGTTTTGATACTTTTAGCTACGGCAAAACCGGTGGTTTCTTGCAGGTCGGTAAAAATCTGTTTCACGGTCTGCTGAAACTTTCGGCTTCGATCCGTGCAGATAAAAATGATTATTTCGATGTGAAATACAATCCAAGGTTTACGGCTGTTGTCAGTCCGTTTCAAAATCAGAGCCTAAGAATCTCTTTCCAGAGCGGATCCCGTTTTCCAAGTATTTTTGAAGCGTTTTCCAACGTAAACAGTGGCGGCGTGAGAAGGGTCGGCGGGCTGAAAGTGATGTCAGACGGTATCTTTGAAAATGCCTATCTGAGAAGTTCAATTGACAGATTTCAGGCAGCCGTAACAGCAGATTTTAACAGCGGAATGTCTACGGCGGATGCCATTGAAAAAGAAAAGGGATTACTGGTGAAAAATTACTACACCTATCTGAAACCTGAGCATATTGTCTCCTTTGAAACAGGTTACAAAGGTTTCTTCTTCAGTAAAAGTCTGAAAGTTGACGCTGATTTTTATTTTAATAAATATGACAATTTTATCGCTCAGGTAGAAATGAATGTACCCAACACCACCGTCCCCGAATTGATTCCGACCTATCTAAACAACAGAAGCCTGCAGAGCCGGTACAGACTGTACACCAATTCGCAGAGTGTGGTTTATAATTATGGAGGCAGCGTGGGCGTCAGTTATCTTCTGGGACAGCATTACACCTTAGGCGGAAATGTTTCCTATGCGAAACTGAGCCGTACCGAAAATAATGATGGTTTTGAAGATGGTTTCAACACGCCGCAATGGATTACCAATATTTCTTTTGGCGGAGAGCACGTCTTCAGAAATTTCAGTTTTAATGTCACCTACAAGCACCAAAGCGGATTTTACTGGCGTTCATTCCTTGTAAACGGACAGGTCGAAGCTTACGGCACGGTTGATGCACAGGTAAATTATGATTTTTTGGAACAGAAACTAAATATTAAAGTAGGTGCGACCAATGCGCTTAATAAATATTATTATTCCTTTCTTGGAGGTCCCAACATCGGAGGTTTATATTACACGACATTAACTTATAATTTGTAACATTTGATAATTAATCATCAGAGCTACAATGTATTTGATTTTGGGAACTATACTCCAATGTACCAAATTATATTTGTTATTTCCAAAAAATGAACTTTGAAGTTTTGGTGAATACTTTAGTTAAATGTCGTCATTTTTGATATCCCTATACTTTGGTACAATAAAGTTATATAGTTGCCTTTTTTAAATTAAGATATAAAGATAAGATGTAAAAATCTATTCTATCGTCATCTCACTTCAATAAAAAAGGAGCTGAACACTTTTTAAAGTAATAGAGCTCCCATGTTAATGTTATATCGTTTCCAGGTTGAAAGGAAGTTTTCTTATTCGGTTTCCTGTTAGGTCAAAAATGGCATTGACCAAGGCGGGGGCGAATGGTGGTAAGGCCGGTTCTCCCACGCCTCCTGCGTCCTCATTATTTTCTATGATGTGAACCTCTATATCGGGCATATCCATAATTCTCGGCAGATTGTAAGCATAGAAATTTTTCTGATCGACCACGCAGTCTGTGAAAGTAATTTCGTGCATCGTGGCAGCACCTAATCCCATAATAATACTGCCTTCTATCTGTCCGTGGATGATGTCAGGATTCACATACCAACCACAATCCATTACCGCCCAGATTTTATCGATGACCAGTTTTCCTTTTGTATTCCGTGACACTTTTACGACCTGTCCCACGGTTGAGCTGAAACACTCTGTGATGGCCACGCCGTAACCTTTCTGTTTGCCGTGGGATTTCCATCCGGAGACTTCTTCCAGCTTATCAATCAGCTTTTGTAAACGCTCTTCCTGAAGATGTTTTCTCCTGAAATCCATAGAGTCGATCCGAGCTTTTACCGCTAACTCGTCGATGAAACTTTCATAGGCAAAACCGTTGGTAGATGCATAAACAGACCGCCACCAGTGTACAGGAACAGGTGTTTCAAACGGCACATCATTGATATCGATATTTTTAATGGATTCGTAGTACGGCTGCAGAAATCCTTCACTGGCACTTCCGTTGGCTTTAGATTTACTTTCTTTGCCGCCCGCGAAATGATCGATGTTCTGACCGCACAGTTTCACTTTCAAAGCTTCTATATAACCGTCTTTTACCAAACCTTCAAATCTGTAGGAAATACCGGGACGGAAAAGTCCTCCTTTCGTCTCGTCTTCACGGGTCCAGACTACCTGAACGGGTTTGCCGATCTGCTTAGAAACCACGGCGGCTTCGTAAGGATAATCGGCACTTGCTTTCCTTCCGAAACCACCGCCAAGGAACGTCATATTCACTTTCACATTCTGCCACGGGATCTTAAATTCTGCTGCAATGGTATCCTGAATGAGTTCGGGTGCCTGCACGGGACCCCAAATTTCAACAGTATCACCTTTCCAATGAGCGATGCAGTTAAGCGGTTCCATCGCATAATGCACCTGGTACGGCGTTTCGTAGATCACATCCAGTTTATCGCTGTTCGATGCTAAAACAGATTTTGCGTTACCCTGTGTTTTGTGGGTAAGTCCTTCCTGTGTCGCAAGCAGATTTTTATGTTCTTTAAAAATATCTGCAGTGTTGATATGTTTGAATTGAGATTCATCCCAATCGATTTTCAGTTGTTTTCTGCCTTGCAATGCCGCCCAGGTAGAATCTGCAACTACGGCAACACCTTCCCGCCACACATTATGCACCTTTGCACGAATCTTGAAAACCTGCTGTACGCCTTTTACCTTTAACGTTTCGGTATCGTCAAAACTTCTGACGGTGCCCATAATCTTGGGATTACGTTCTATGGAAGCGAACAGCATTCCCGGAAGTCTTTTATCTAGACCAAAAACGGCACTTCCATTGGTTTTCAGAGGCGTGTCGCGTCTTTTTAATGGCTTTCTGAGCAACTTGTATTCTGATATTGATTTAAGTTGAATGTTTTTGGGCGCTTCCAGTTTTGAGGCTGCTTCCACAAGCTGTCCGTAGCTCAGTGTTCTGTCGGTAGCTTTATGAATGACAAACCCCGACTGAGCATAGCACGATGAAACATCAACTTTCCACTGGTTGGCTGCGGCTTGGATCAGCATCATTCTTGCGGCTGCGCCAAGATTTAAAAGCTTTTTATAGCCGCCTCTGATCGTGGAACTTCCACCGGTGATCTGTCCTCCGTATTTTGTTCGGTCTCCAGGCGCAAACTCTACTTGAATATCTTTCAAATCAACTTCCAGCTCTTCTGCAATAATTTGTGGCACAGACTGCATAGAGCCCTGACCCATCTCTGCACGGTGGTCAAATAACGTTATTTTACCGTCTTTATTTATATGAATCCACGCATTGAGTGCAATATCTTTGGCAGCGGCAGTTTCATCAAGTTCTAAAATATTGATGAAACTTGCGCTTGTAGGAAATAAATAGCCCAAGCACAATGCACCGGCTCCCAGACCGGCAACGCTTAGAAATTTTCTGCGTGACAGATTACTGATTTCTTTATCTTTAGACATACTGTTTTCGGTTTTTATTAAGGTTTAGGAGCGTAGGCACCGGTTTTCATCCAGGTAATCCAGGCTTCTTTGAATTCGGCGTGGCTCATTGGCGGTTTTGTTCTTCCTTCACCCATATCCCAACCTTTCATTACAAGCCCGTCATCGGCGTGTTCAATCAGTTTTTTAATATCTTTATTCCCGTTCTGCTTCGGGTCTATGAGCTGTTTTGCCAATTGATGGGCTGTTCTTCCCTGGAAAACCATTTTCATATCAGCCGGTGGCAAATGCCAGTTTTCGTGACCTGGAGGCGTGTGCACCCCTTCTGAATTGTTCGGTTGATGGCAGTTGGTACATTTCATAGCATACAGCCCTTTTCCATCTGCGCCTCTTTTGGGGAGCATAGCGTGAATGTGGCTGTCGTCACCCTGCAGAGGAACATCGCCGGATGGATGGCAGTTGAGGCATCGTGGACTCATCAGCACCTTATAAACTTTCTGAAAAGCCTTGACCGAAGCGACACTGTCTTTCACAAATGCGTCCTGATGTTCTGCTTCAAAATCGGTGACTTTGGTGGTGCTTATGGCTTTATAGGTCTTATCTTTTGCCAGATAAAAAGATAGAGCAGATAAAGAAACGATGAAGCTGTATAATATAATATTGTTCTTTTTCAGCATAACTGTAGAATTAATTCAAGTCTAAATGGGATGGGTTGAAATGTCTATTTGGATTCTCTGGTAATTTTAGATGCCAGATGAATTGCTTTGCGGACACGGTTGTAGGTGCCGCATCTGCAGATATTTCCGGCCATTGCGTTGTTGATATCTTCATCAGTTGGAGATGGATTCTCCCGTAATAGAACTGCCGCAGACATAATCTGTCCGGAGTGACAGTAGCCACATTGAGGAACGTCTTCTGCAATCCACGCCTGTTGCAGCGGATGATTGTTGTCCGGTGAAAGTCCTTCTATCGTTGTGATTTTTTTTCCGGCTGCATGGCCCACTTTTGTTACGCAGGACCTAACTGCCTCGCCGTCCAGATGAACCACGCACGCACCGCATTGGGCAACACCACAGCCAAACTTTGTCCCCGTAAGTCCTACAACGTCTCTGATAAACCATAATAATGGCATTTCGGAATCTACGTTGATATTATATTGCTTATTGTTTATCGAAAGTGAAATCATTGTATAGAATTTGTATTGTTAACAAAGATATATTAACAAATTAATAAAGTATTATAATTTTCAAATTATTTATTAAGATTTTCAAATATTTGGATTGAATAATAGATTCTGAGTTATGTGTAATTTTATTTTAAAGTTAAAACTTGTAAAGGTTGACGAGGAATAGACATTGACATTAACATTTTATTCTAACATCAAAACTGAATTTAATTTCGGAATAGTTATGTTTGAATTTATTAACTTTGCAAAATGAATGACAATACTGTAAGAACTATTTCCGACTTCAATACTGAACTGAAACTAAAAGGTTTTAAAGCATTTCAGTTAGAGCAGGACAGTACTGAGACCCGGACTTACAGCAGGAAAGATTTCTATAAAATATGCCTCACTACCGGGAAAAGTAAAATTCATTATTCAGACAAAACCTACGAGCAGGATGACACCATTCTGTTTTTCGGAAATCCGCATATTCCTTATTCTTGGGAAACCATTTCTTCAAGTTACATCGGCTATACTATTCTTTTTTCTGAGGATTTTTTTAAAAACTCTGAACGTTCGGAAAGCCTTCAGCAATCTTCATTCTTTAAAATCGGAGGGACACCTGTCCTTAAAATTACTGAGGAACAGAGGGTTTTTCTCAATACCGTTTTTCAGAAAATCATCGATGAGCAGGAAAGCGATTACATCTATAAGGATGAACTGATCAGAAACTACATCAGCTTAATTATCCACGAATCTCTGAAGCTGGAACCTATGGTTGATGACCAGCAGGTGAAAAGTGCTTCCTACAGGCTGTCGTCGGTTTTTCTGGAGCTTCTGGAAAGACAGTTTCCGATTGAAACCGTAAGTATACCTCTCCAACTCAGGACGGCTCAGCAATTTGCTAAACAGCTCAGTGTACACACCAATTACCTGAATAAAGTGGTAAAAGAAATTACAGGAAAATCTACCACCACCCACATCACAGAGCGCATCATCACCGAAGCGAAGGCCTTGCTGTTGCACACAGACTGGAGCATTTCTGAAATTGCATTTGCCCTCGGCTTTGAATATCCCACCTATTTCAATAATTTTTTCAAGAAATTAACCGGCACAAATCCCAAATCTTTCAGAGCGGAAGAAGTTTGAATATATTAAGTTTTATAGCTTTTAAGTCTCTCTTTAAAAATCAGCAGAATTAAAAATAGGCATCATTTTTTATGATTCATCTGTAATGTTGATAGGATTCTTCATTGCTAATAATTATCACCATTGAGAAATATTGTAAGAATATCAAATTATAATTCCCGCCTGATGGTGATGAATATTATAGTTTTTGATGCTTCTATCGTACAATTTTACAGGAAATATTAACTTTTGGGTGACCAAAAAAAAGTTTAAAAGAGATGCTTTTCGCAGTTCTTTTTCTTTGCATTCTGCAATCTGACACTCAATCATCCTTATTATCATACAGAATCAGTAAAAATGGTAAATCATTCAGTATTCTGTATAAAGCTATGACGGTTATTTGTAACGAAATTTGTAATGCGAGTTTATGTAAGTAATTGTAAACCATTAATAAGTAAACACCAAATAAAATAAATTTTATGAAAAAGCTATCATCATCTTTCATCTTTCCGGTTATTCTGGCAGGAGTTTTACAAATGGGATGTTCAGAAAAAAAACAGCTCGACTTTATTTTTCCTAAGGGGAAATTAGGTCCAAAAGAAAATTTTACCGGCAATGCCTGGAATGCAGATTTGGTTGCCAAAGACAGTATTTACAATACAGTAGTGGGGAACGTCTATTTCGAGCCGGGAGCAAGGAGTAACTGGCATACGCATCCTTCCGGACAGATATTGGTCATAACCGATGGAGTAGGATATCATCAAATCAAAGGTCAGCCCAGACAGACCATCAAAAAAGGAGATGTCATCAAATGTCCGCCGAATGTGATGCACTGGCACGGTGCAAGCCCGGATACCGGGATGTTGCAGATGTATATTTTACCAAAAACTGAAAAAGGTATGGTAACCTGGTTGCAAAAAGTAACGGATGAGGAGTATAATGACGGTAAGTAATATCAATTGAAAAAATATTCAGATGAAAGCAAATAAATACTTATCCATCGCAGTTTCTGCACTTTTAGCTGTTACATCCTGCTCAAAGAATGATGATAACACCGAAGAAAGTCCAACTACGCCAGCTTTGGGCTCTCCTGTGGAAACGGGAGCAGCCAATACCAATTACAGTCCTGCTTTTACAGGTCAAACGCGTATCGGAAGTGTGAGTACCGTGACGCCGTACCAATCCTCGGTTGTCAGTTCGGCTTTATCAGCACCCTGGGGAATTACGAGTCTTCCGGACGGAAGATTGCTCATTACAGAAAAAGCCGGCAGTATGCGAATTGCCACAACCAACGGCAATCTGAGCAATCCTATTACAGGACTGCCGGCAGTGAATTCCGGAGGACAGGGCGGATTGCTGGGAATCTGTATAGACCCACAATTCAGTACCAACAGAATGATATATTGGGTTTTTTCCGAAAACATAGCTGGTGGAACGGTGACATCAGTAGCTAAAGGAAGGTTGGCTGATAATGAGGCAAGCGTCACCAACATTTCGGTAATCTACAGGGCAAATCCATCAGTCAGCAGTACTGCGCATTATGGCGGACGCATTCTCTTTGATGCCACCGGAAATTTGTTGGTGAGTACAGGAGAGCGCTCTAATACTTCATCCAGACCACTTGCGCAATCGTTAACGGCAGCATTGGGTAAAATCATCAGGATAACAACCAACGGTTTGCCGGCTTCCGGTAATCCTACATTTAATCAGGCTGGTGCATTGCCGGAATTATACAGCATTGGTCACAGAAACCCACAAGGTTTGGCAATTCATCCTGTCACCGGAGATTTATGGCAGAGCGAGCACGGTCCACGTGGTGGCGATGAGCTCAACAGGGTTCAGGCGGGTGCCAACTACGGCTGGCCAACAATTACCTATGGCATTGAGTACGGTGGACAGCCTATCGGCGCAGGCATCCAGCAACAAACCGGGATGGAGCAGCCTGTCTATTATTGGGATCCTGTGATTTCACCAAGTGGTATGACTTTCTACCGGGGCAACAAAGTTCCGGAATGGGAAAATAATCTTTTTATTGGCTCTTTAAGCGGTACTCACATAGTTCGTCTGGTCATCAGCAATAACCGTGTGGTGGGTGAAGAAAGATTGCTGGCTGGTGAAAACCAACGTTTCCGTGATATTACACAGGGTACAGATAACGCACTTTATGCCATAACAGACGGAGGCAGATTATATCGCATCGATCGACAGTAAAGAATAAGAATTGGAACAGCAGTTTCAAAATTACTTAATATTAAAATAGAAGATTACCCAAAACAATCATTAAAATGAAAGAAAAAAATGATACTTCCAGACGGAAATTTATTCTGCAAACTGCAATGGCGGGAGCAGGAATAATGCTTGCCAACCCAATTTCACTTTTTTCACAAACCAATACAACAAAAATTATGAGCAATATAAAATCAAGAGGCTACGCAGGAAAAGACGAAAAAGGAAAAATAGAACCGTGGAATTTTGAACGCAGACCGGTGGGCGATAATGATATTTTGATTGATATTAAATTTTCAGGCATCTGCCATTCTGATATTCACACCATCAAAGGACATTGGGGACCGCAAAAATATCCGCAGGTTCCGGGCCACGAGATTGCAGGAATTGTAACAGCCGTCGGAAAAAACGTTACCAAATTTAAAGTTGGCGACCAGGCCGGCGTAGGCTGTATGGTCAATAGCTGTATGCAGTGCGACAGCTGCAAAAGCGGCGAAGAACACCATTGCGAAGTGGGAATGACAGGCACTTACGGCACACCCGAAGCCTCATCGCCCACTGGAATTACTCAAGGTGGATATTCCAACAACATTGTAGTGACGGAGCATTTCGCCATTAAAATCCCGAAAAATATTGAGCTGAAATATGCAGCCCCACTACTTTGTGCGGGCATTACCACCTACTCTCCAATGATGAAAGTAAAGTTTAAAAAAGGCGATAAAATCGGTGTGATAGGCATTGGCGGTTTGGGACATATGGCGGTAAAACTGGCAGTATCGAAAGGTGCAGACGTGTATGCTTTTACCACTTCGCCTTCAAAAGTGGCTGACATTAAAAGTTTTGGGGCGAAGGAAGTAATTGTGGTAAAATCTGCGGACGATTTGAAACCGTACAAAGGCAAACTCGACTTTATGATTTCCACTGTTCCTTATGCTTATGAAATGTCGTCATACATAGATTGTGTAAAGAAATATGGTTATTTCACGCAGGTCGGGCAGCCGATTAACGGTGAATTGACCATCAATAATTTCAATATGATTTTTAACCGGGTGAATTTCAACGGTTCGCTCATCGGCGGTATTCCGGAAACTCAGGAAGTGATGGACTATTGTGCCGACAACAAAGTGTATCCGCAGATACAGATTATTAAAGCATCAGAAATCAATGATGCCTGGGAAAAAGTGGTGAATAAGGAAGCGAGATACCGTTATGTGATTGATGCGTCTACCATTTAAGTTGTAAATAGTACTTTTTAATGTACATATCTCTGTATATTATTTATAGTTAAGACAATAGAAAGACAGCATAACCTCAAATTTTCAGTAGTCAACCATTTAAATAAAGTCAAAATGAAAAAAATCATTCAATCATTCTTTGCGGTCTACTTTGTGCTTATTTCAATGAATGTATCAGCTCAAAATAAAACAGCGACCGATACAAAAAACGCAGAAGCTATTGAAGGAATGGCAGAGATGATGGCGCATTCTCTGCGTACACCCATTATGCGTACGCCCGATCAATACGGGATGGAGTATGAGGATATATTTTTTCCGTCAACCGATGGCGTGACCATTGAAGGCTGGTTTATCCCGGCAAAAAATTCAAAGAAACTTATTATCTGCAATCACCCGATGCCCGCCAACCGTTATGGTTTTCCGGGACATTTGGATCCGTGGAAAATGTTTGGTGGCTTTGAAGTGAATTTTTTACCGGAATATAAAATTCTGCACGATGCCGGTTACAATATCATTGCTTACGATTTCCGTAACCACGGGCGCAGTAATGCCGGCAATGGCGGTATTGTGGCACACGGTATTGTGGAATATCGGGATGTCATTGGTTCCCTGAATTATGCAAGATCAAGACCCGATACAAAAGATATGCAGATCGCATTGTACAGCCGCTGCGTGGGTGCCAATTCAACCTTTGCGGCGATGAATAAACATCCCGAAGAATTTAAAAATATTGTAGCAATGATAGCTCTGCAACCTTCGCCGCCAAGAGCTTTTGTGAAAACGGCAATGGATAATGCAAAAATTCCCAACGGCTACGAACGGGTTGATGAAGCCTTTAAAAAGAAAACCGGTTATGTACTGGATGATTTCCGTCTGATCGAAAAATCTCAGGCAGATTTCATTCCTACGCTTGTGGCTCAGGTAAAAGCCGATACTTCAATGCCTTTTCATTATGTGGAAGAAATCTACAATAATATTTCAGCAAAAGATAAAAAGCTTTTTTGGATTGAAGGAACAGACCAGCGTTTCCAGGGCTACAACTATTTCGGGCAAAATCCAAAAGTGATGTTGGACTGGTTCGACAGCCATTTTAAATAAAAACTAACTGATTGTAGGACTTATAAACAGACTAAAATTAAAAATTAAATAAATTAAAAATGTAAAATAATATCAAAGATAAAGTAATCATCATCATCGGCTCAAGCAGTGGGCTGGGCGAAGCGGCAGCAAAACAATTGTCAGCACTTGGCGGCAACCGTTATATTGGGTGCAAGAAGAGCGGGTAGAATTGAAAAATTAGCAAAGGAACTTACCAAAACAGCAATGTCTGTCATTGGATATGGCGATGAATCTTTTTCTGTTGCTATAGAGGATGTCGATCCTAAAGACTGGGCAGAAAAAGTGTAATACCCAGACAAAAAAGATATCCTTTATAAAATGCTCGGGAATAAGAATACCTGTAACAGAAGTAGAATACAAAAATTTATAAAATTAAAATAAAGACCAATGGACAGAAAAAAATTTTTAAAAAAAGGATTGATGGGATTTGGAGCATTTGTGGCAATCCCAACCGTACTATCGTCTTGCTCAAAAGATGATGAAGAGATTACAGATAATAGCGATTGTGCCATTTCACCAACCGAAACAGTTGGTCCTTTTCCAATTCTAACACCTACACAATTGGTACGTTCAAGTATAATAGGCGACAGACCTGGAGTTGCATTGCTTTTTACCATAACAATTAATGACCAAAGCACCGGCTGTACACCACTTGCAGGCGTATTGGTAGATGTTTGGCAATGTGATAAAGATGGCAATTATTCGCAATATGGCGGAAATCAACTGCAACCTACTGATTATCGGAATCAAAATTTTCTTCGTGGAAGACAGATCACAAATGCAAGCGGGCAGGTTTCTTTTTTAAGCATATTCCCAGGTTGGTATCCTGGCAGAGCACCACATATTCACGTAGAAGTACTAACAGCAAGCGGAACATCACTTTTAGTAACTCAAATCGCCTTTCCTGTTGCAGCATTTACGGAAGTTTATGCAACTAGCGGTTATAATGGTTCGCCAAACACTTCAAACACACAAGACTCTATTTTTGCGGATAGCTTGAGCGAAAATATGGCAGACTCTTGCACAGGCAACGTAACTGATGGTTATGTTTTGCTGAAAACAATAACTGTAGCTTAAAAATGATTCTAAAGGAAATAAAATACTAATTAAAATAGGTTTTAAGTTGGTGTATTTTCGTAGATCAATCTGATTCGTATGAAAGAAAACATCCGTCAAAATTGGATTTATCCACTTCAATAATCTGGCAAAAATTATTAAATAAAGAAAAAATAGATTAAAAAAGGAGTACTTGATGATGTGTACAAAAACACCAAATAGATCATAATATAAATATTCATTCCTTTAAATTGCGATAATATATTGACTTGCTGTATTATATAATTAATTTGTTTAATATCAGTTATTTACGTAACTTATTGGGGCAAGAGTTCGAAAATTTGTTTTCACAAGATGGCTAGAAATATTAGTCCGAATTTTTCTATCAAAATATACTTTTAAAAATGAGAAATTGGCTTTTTAAGAATGACTAAATAGAACTTAATAAAATTAAAAAATGGAAAATAATATCAAAGACAAAGTAGTAATCATCACCGGCTCAAGCAGCGGAATGGGCGAAGCGGCTGCAAAACATCTGTCATCACTTGGCGCAACGGTCGTTTTGGGGGCAAGAAGAGCGGACAGAATTGAAAAGTTGGCAGCGGAAATTAATAATGATGGCGGAAAAGCATTGGCAGTAACAGCAGATGTGACTAACTTAGAGCAGGTGAAAAATCTTGTCGACACCACCGTTCAAAAGTTCGGACGTGTAGATGTCATCATTAACAATGCAGGCGTAATGCCACTATCCTTGGTGGAAAGTCTGAAAGTTGACGAATGGAATACAATGATAGACGTGAATATTAAAGGGGTTCTTAATGGTATTGCTGCCGTTCTTCCGTATATGAAAGAGCAGAAATTCGGGCAAATCATCAACACCGCATCCGTGGCGGGTCATAAGATATTCAGCGGTTCAGCGGTTTATTCAGCGACCAAATTTGCAGTCCGTGCTTTGACGGAGGGTTTAAGAATGGAAGTAAAACCTTACAACATCCGTACAACCATCGTTTGTCCCGGTGCCGTAAAAACCGAATTGCTGGAACAGATTACCGATGCCGACGTACGCAAGGCGAATGAAGATTATGTGGGAGAAGTAGGTATCAGTCCGGATAGTTTCGCAAGAGTAGTAGCTTTCTCCATCAGTCAGCCTGAAGATGTGGATATTAACGAAGTGATTTTCCGCCCGACAGCGCAGGAGCTTTAAAAAAGCAAGTTTTTTAACATAACAGTGTAATTAAACAAAAAATCAAGATGCAAAAAAGAAAATTAGGAACCGGAGGTCTCGAAGTTTCAGAACTGGGATTAGGCTGTATGGGGATGAGCCACGGCTATACGCCACTTCCAGACCGAAATGAAATGATAAAGTTAATCCATCAGGCCTTTGAAAAAGGAGTGACGTTCTTTGATACAGCCGAAGTCTACGGACCTTATACCAATGAAGAACTGGTGGGCGAAGCATTGGAACCTTTCAGAAAAGAGGTTGTTATTGCCACTAAATTTGGTTTTAAGGAAGCGGAAGACGGAAAATGGTCGGAGCTCGACAGCCGTCCTGAAAACATCAGGAAAGTGGCAGAGCAAAGTTTAAAAAGACTGAAGACCGATGTCATTGATTTGTTTTATCAGCATCGGGTAGACCTGAATGTGCCGATAGAGGATGTTGCCGGAACGGTTAAGGATTTAATTCAGGAAGGAAAAGTAAAATATTTCGGTCTCTCCGAAGCCGGCGCAGAAACAATCCGTAAAGCAAACGCGGTACAGCCTGTGGCGGCGCTTCAAAGCGAGTACTCGCTGTGGCACAAGAAACCGGAACTGGAAATTATCCCGACTCTGGAAGAGCTGGGCATTGGTTTTGTGCCATTTAGTCCTTTGGGTAAAGGTTTTCTGACTGGCAAAATTGATGAAAATACGCAATTTGACCCATCAGATTTCCGTAACACGTTACCACGTTTTCAGGAAGAAAACAGAAAAGCAAACCAGTCAATGGTGGAACTGCTTCATAAAATAGCAACACAAAAGAATGCAACACCTGCCCAAATCGCATTGGCTTGGCTGCTTGCCCAAAAACCTTGGATTGTCCCGATTCCCGGTACAACAAAATTAAATCGTCTGGAAGAAAATTTAAATTCAGCCAGTGTTGAACTTACCGCTGATGATCTGCAGCAAATCAACGATGCTGCTTCACAGATTGTTGTCTACGGCGAACGATACGCCGAAGCGGGCGAAAAAATGACGGGGCGGTAATTTTAAATGTCAGATAAAATCTTTAATTAAACAGGAATCTCAACCACAGATTTATAAATCTTATGAATACAGAGGAAAACAGCACTGCGCTAACAGCAAAAGAACACCATATCGTTAAGATCGCCGCTTTTACTGCAACCGGTAAGATTGATCTTTTGAAAATGGCGTTGAATGAAGGACTAAATTCAGGACTGACGGTGAATAAAATTAAAGAAGTCTTGATTCAGCTATATGCTTACTGCGGATTTCCGCGGAGCCTGAACGGGATCAATGCCTTTATGAATGTGATTGAAGACAGAAAAGCAAATGGAATCGAAGACAAAGCTGGTTCCGAAGCTCAGAAAGTTGAGTCCTCAGACAAATACCTGCAGGGACAGAGAACGCTGGAAAAGTTATCTGGTGTTCCGCAATTCGGTCCGTTATCTGGAGCCAATGCATTTGCGCCGGGAATAGATCTTTTCTTGAAGGAACACCTTTTTGCTGATATTTTTGGCAGAGGTGTCTTAACCTTTGTCGAGCGTGAACTGGCTACTGTTACAGTTCTTGCCACAATTTCAGGTCTGGAGGGGCAGCTGGAGTTTCACATCGGTGCCGGTCTGAATGTCGGCTTGTCGAAGCAACAACTGGAAGATACCTTTTTAATCATTAAAGAACATATCAGCGAAAGTCAGGCAGTAGTGGGCAATGAAATTTTAATCAAGGTTATAGACCAAAAAAATAAATAATAAAATGGCAAATCACGAAGAAGTTAAAAACGGCGTTATCTTTCCGATTGGGAAAAAAAATGATGACTTTGCACAGTATTTTGTAGGTCAGAGTTATTTGAACGGACTGGTCAATGATCCGGATGTGAATGTGACTGTCGGATTGGTAACATTCGAGCCGGGGTGCAGAAACAACTGGCATATCCACCGAAACGGATATCAGATTTTACTGGTCACCGGAGGCGAAGGTTGGTATCAGGAAGAAGGAAAGGACGCACGGGAATTAAAAAAAGGTGATGTCATTGTGACCCACGATGGCGTAAAACACTGGCACGGCGCCGCAGCAGACAGCTGGTTTGAGCATATTGCCATAACAGCCGGCAAACCCGAATGGCTGGAAGAAGTGGATGATAATCATTATCCAGTTCATTAAAATAAACAGTTCCTGCTCAATTGATTTTTGGTGGGAATTTTTTATTAATTAAAGAAATATATCAAGCCAATCTAAATGTTTTTTAATTGATAATGATTCCAATTAACCGTTATGTCGCATAACGGTTCTTTTTTTGTAATACGTTTGAAATACGAAATTACACAATATGGGCAATCACGGAAAACAGTCAGTTACATTGAAAGTGAATGATGAACATCATAATTTGGAAATATTACCTTGGGTTTCTCTCTTGGATGCGCTCCGGGAGAGGATACATTTGACAGGAACCAAAAAAGGCTGCGACCACGGGCAGTGTGGTGCCTGTACTGTTTTAATTGACGGAAAAAGAGTTTTAAGCTGTCTTAGTCTGGCAGTGATGAAAGAAAATACCGAGATCACAACAGTAGAGGGGATTGCTAAAGACGGGGAATTACATCCCATCCAGCAGGCTTTTATTGACCACGATGCTTTCCAATGCGGTTACTGTACACCGGGACAAATCTGCAGTGCCATTGGTTTATTGAATGAAAATAAAGCCAAAACCAGGGAAGAAGTTCAGGATCTGATGAGTGGTAATCTTTGCAGGTGCGGAGCCAACAGAGGAATTATTAATGCTGTAATGGCGGTAAAAGAAAACGTATCTTATGAATAATTTTGATTTTACAAAAGCGGCAGATGTTGAAAGTGCTGTCGCTTCAACACAGAAAAGCAGAGGAAATAAAATAATAGCTGGCGGCACTAATATTCTGGATCTGATGAAATACTTTGTCACAGAAGCCGAGACTTTGGTTGATATTAACTCAATTCCAGGAATTGATGATATTACTGAAGTTCCTGATGGCGGAATCAGAATTGGCTCACTGATGACCAATGCTGATACGGCTTATCATCCAGTGATCGAAGAAAAATATCCGTTACTTTCAAAAGCTATTCTGGCTGGAGCTTCGGCACAGATCAGGAATATGGCGACAAACGGTGGCAACCTACTTCAGCGCACAAGATGCTATTATTTTTATGACATCAATACGCCGTGCAACAAACGCGAACCTGGCTCGGGTTGTTCAGCGATAACTGGTTATAACAGGATTCACGCGATTTTAGGTCATAACGAAAACTGCATTGCTGTTTTTCCTTCTGATATGTGTGTAGCTCTCGCAGCTCTGGAAGCGGTCGTCATTGTTTCAGGACCGAATGGTGAAAGAAAAATCGAGTTTTCGGATTTTCACCGACTTCCAGACTATACACCTGAGATTGATAACAATTTAAAACAAGGCGAGATCATCATGGGAATTGAACTTCCCGCAAAAGGTTTTTCAAAAAATTATTCTTATTTAAAACTGAGAGACAGAGCTTCCTATTCTTTTGCCTTAGTTTCAGTAGCTACTGGTTTAGAATTGGAAAATGATATTGTTAAAGAAGCAAGAATAGCTTTGGGTGGCGTTGCTCACAAACCTTGGCGTGTAAAAGAAGCGGAAGATTTCCTGAAAGGAAAAGAGATCACCAGAGAAAACTTTTCTGCAGCAGCTGATTTAATTTTGAAAGGCGCAAACGGTTTTGAGCACAACAGTTTTAAAATCGATTTGGCTAAAAGATCAATTATCAGAAACTGTATGATGACTATGAACCCTGAATCACAGCGTCCCGGAGCAAAACCTTCCCTGTAAATTTTCACTTTCAATTAAAATAATTATGGATAATAAACCAACAATCGGACAACCCGTCAGCCGTTTAGAAGGTCATTTGAAAGTGACTGGAAGTGCAAAGTACGCCGGAGAATATCAGGCGAAAGATTTGTTGTACGGATATGTGGTCAACAGCACTATTACCAAAGGAAAAATAAAATCAGTCGATACCTCCGAGGCAAAAAGATTACCCGGAGTAATAGAGATATTCACGCACGAAAACAAACCGTCAACCGCCTGGTTTGATTTCAAATATGCAGATATGGATGCACCTCCTGGAACTGTTTTCAAACCGTTAAAAGACAATGAGATCAGATACAACGGTCAGCCCATCGGTTTGGTTATCGCCGAAACTTTTGAAATGGCGAGATATGCGGCTAAAAAAATAAAATTCGTTTACGAGGAAGATGCAAATTTTGAGACAGATTTGAAAACCAACCTCGAAAACGCCAGAGATCCCAAAAAAGGTCTGGCTTCTATGCTTAAACCGCCACCACCGGAACCGAAAGGAGACTTCGAAAAAGAATATGAAAATTCTTATATTAAAATCGACAGCCATTTCAGTCACGGAATAGAGCATCACAATCCTATGGAAATGTATGCATCAACCGTGATTTACGAAGGGAAAAATAAATTAAAAATCTACGATAAAACACAAGGAACAATCAATTCCCAAATGTACGTGGCCAATGTTTTTGGCCTTAAAATGAAAAACGTGCAGGTGATTTCACCTTTTGTAGGCGGTGGTTTTGGTTCGGGTCTCCGACCACAACATCAGCTTTTTATGGCCGTGATGGCTTCATTGGCTCTTAAACGAAATGTACGGGTGACTTTGGATCGGGCTCAGATGTATATGATTGGTCATCGTCCGCCAACTTTGCAGCATACGAAATTTGGTGCCGGGAAAGACGGAAAAGTCAATGCAATTTATCACAAAGCCACAGGTGAAACCTCACGCTTCGAAGATTATGTAGAGATTGTTGTCAATTGGGCCAATATGCTGTATCCTGCCGAAAATACTTTACTGGAACACAAAATAGTGCCGCTGGATGTTTACAGTCCTTTGGATATGAGAGCGCCAGGCGGCAGCACAGGAATGCACGCCATAGAAGTGACAATGGACGAAATTGCCTACAAATTAAATATCGATCCTTTAGAATTAAGACTTATTAATTATTCCGAGATTGATAAAAGCAGCGATAAGGAATATTCCAGCAAAGAACTGAGAAACTGCTATATGCAAGGTGCTGAAAAATTTGGTTGGAATCAACGAAATCCCGAACCTAGAAGTATGAAACGAGGCAACAAATTAGTTGGCTACGGGATGGGCACCGGAATTTGGGATGCCAACCGGATTTTTGGCAGGGCAGAAGCCATTATGAGCGCCAATGGTAAGGTGGAAATCAAAAGTGCCGTGACGGATATAGGAACGGGAACTTTGACCATTATGACACAGATTGCAGCAGATGAATTAGGTCTTCCGATTGAAGATATTACTTTTTCTTACGCTGACAGTAAAATGCCATTTGCGCCAATCCAAGGTGGTTCCTTCACGACAGCAACCGTTGGACCGGCGGTTCAAAATGCTTGTCAGGCATTAAAAAAGAAGCTGTTAAAAAAAGCCAAAGAAATCAAAGGTTCATTTTTAAAGGATGTCAAACTAAACGAAGTTGTTTTTAAAGATGGTTTTATCATTTTAAAAGATCAGCAAGATTTAAAATTAGGCTACAGAGAAATTATCGAAGCTAATGACGGAAAAGCGATTAAAACAACCAATTCTGCAATGCCAAATCCATTGACTTACGGAAAGAAAGCCAGAGCCGTGCACAGCGCCGTTTTTGTAGAGGTTGAAGTGGATGAAGAATTGGGAACGATTGAATTAAAAAGAGCGGTCACGGCAGTTGCAGCAGGAAAAATCATTAATCCGAAAACTGCCGAAAGTCAGATTTTAGGTGGTATGATTTGGGGCATCAGCAAGGCTCTTCACGAAGAAACGATTCTTGACCACAATTTAGGACGCTATATGAATGCCAATTTAGGAGAATATCATATTCCTGTTCACGCAGACATTCACGATTTGCAGGTGGTGTTTGTGGAGGAAAATGATCCGTTCGTCAATGATCTTGGGGTAAAAGGTGTTGGTGAAATTGGTGGCGTAGGAATGCCTCCTGCTATTACAAATGCGATTTTTCACGCAACAGGAAAGAGAATCTATGATCTTCCGATTCATTTTGAAAAACTAATTTGATGGTCTTTTAATCTTTTCTATCCATTCAAATTTACAGTTGCTTATTATATTAGTTGACAACAGTATGTAACAATTTAATTTTAAGCTTTTAACAAAAATCAGGATAGATACAGCTCAAAATAGAAAATCCGACAGCTTTTGCCCTGCTTCAATATAAAATTTGTGACGAGGTTGTTTTGTCCTGATTATTTTTAATAGACTTAGACTTTAATAAAGCAAATTCCTTCAAAGAAACACTGACCACTTGAAAGGTAAAATCGGAGGTGTACTCATTTTGACTTCTTTATCATCGATGATATTCCATTGAAAGACAGTAAGAGCAATAACAGACCCGCAATTTTTAGTTTTATGTTTTTCATTTTTATTATTTCGCTAAGTTTTTGATCAATGATAATGTGGCCGAAGGTTCCGGGCGGAAACG
>Ga0308171_1001623_pt1 | contig 28556 bp, 26 predicted proteins | sample PhyGR1_FD_202135 | JGI IMG/M metagenome (GOLD analysis project Ga0308171, IMG submission 202135) | Phyllosphere microbial communities from UC Gill Tract Community Farm, Albany, California, United States - DLSLSG.R1 | ecosystem: Host-associated > Plants > Phyllosphere > Unclassified | place: USA...
GTTTTGGTGGTGATTGTTGAAGGGGTGGGCCTGAGAGACGGCTGGGTGCGCCGGAGGTCCGGGACCTCCGGCGACCGGCGGTTCAGCGCACCTGGCTCATGATTTGAATCATCGAAGAGCGTCCGCTCTCAATCGTAAGTCGCGCCCGCAAACTCGCAGAAAAAAGATGGGGTCTGGGGAATTCTTTCCCCAGCCTTCCTGCTGCACCCATCACCAACCCCGACCAGTATTCCTGCAAAGTAGCAAAACCGCGCGCTCAGGAATGCGCCTTACTCAGCATCCCGCGCCCTCGGCCAGCAAACCGTCATGCTGGTTCAGGCAGGCAGCAACAGCGGGAACCGAGATCATCAGCCGCCGGGCAGCAGCGCGCGCGCTTCCGCATCCCGTTCTCGCGGCCAGGCGAAGAAGTTGAAGACGTAGGGATCGGAGGCTGCGTAGTTCGAGGGGTCCGGGCTGGCCCGTTGCATGGTCGGGCGGTGCAGGGCGGCGGCTGGGTGCCAGCGCCCGTCCAGGGCGAAGCAGGTGGTGTAGTCCAGCGCATCCAGGAAGGCGGGCACGGCCCAGGTGGAGCCTTCCCGGTGCCGTTCCTCCAGCTCCAGCGTCAGCACGGGGCGGCAGCGCAGCAGGGTGTCACGGGCGCCGCGCAGCACTTCGTACTCGGCGCCTTCGGCGTCGATCTTCATCGCGGTCAGGTCCTGCAGGCCGAAGCTGTCCAGCGTGACGACGGGCACCTGTACCTGCTCGGCGCCGACATGCTGCCCGTAGCCGTCATAGGTTTTGACCAGCGAGGCCCATTGTTCCTGCCGCACGCCCTGCACCACGGGGACGGACAGCGTGAGCTGGCCGGGCGCGTCGCCCAGCGCCTGCGGGATCGGCTCGATGGCGCCAAGGCCGGCGCAGGCGGCGGAGAGCCGGGCGAAGGCGGCCGGCAGCGGCTCGAAGGCCAGGACCCGCGAGCCAGGCAGGCGGCTGAGCGGCAGTGTGATCAGCCCGTCATGCGCGCCGACATCGACCAGCCGGCCGGGCCGGTGCAGCGCCGTCAGGAAGCGAAGTTCATCCATGGCGCCTGTCCCGATTCTGTCGGGTGCATCATGGCGGCGGGCGGTCCGGCGGCACAAGCCGTGCCCGGCGCGGGGGCCGCGGTGCGTGTGGTCGGCCGGCTTTTTTGCGCCGTGTGTGCACCGTCGCCATAGCGTTCCGATGCGCCAGCGAAGGCACGGAACGACACGGCTGTGGCTGCTGCCAAGGCTGCGGCAGGGCCTGCCAAGGCACCGCCGCGCGATGCCACGCCAAGATGACGCTTAGGTTCTTTCCAGCGCTTCACATTGATTTTCGACAATGACCGATGTGACGCACGGCCCCCTTGCTGCGTTCCCCTCCCGTCTGGAACTTTGGGAGATACGCGCGATGCCGCAGGACCCTCGCACCACCTTCCCGCAACCGCCGCAGCCCGAGCAGCAGCAGCCTCCCCCCGGCCACACCAGCGCCATGGAGCCGAAGCCCGATCATGGCGAGACCTCCTACAAGGGCAGCGGCCGGCTGGCCGGCAAGGTCGCGTTGATCACCGGCGCCGATTCCGGCATTGGCCGTGCCGTTGCCATCGCCTATGCGCGGGAAGGGGCGGATGTCCTGATCTCCTACCTCGATGAGCATGACGATGCGGAAGAAACCGCCCGCTGGGTACGGGAATCCGGCCAGCGCGCCGTGCTGGCGCCGGGCGACATCACTGACCCCGCCCATTGCCGCTCCCTGGTCGAGCGGACAGTGGCCGAACTCGGCGGCCTGCATGTGCTGGTGAACAACGCCGCCATGCAGCGCACCCATGAAGCGATCGACGAAATCAGCGACGAGGAATGGGACCTCACCTTCCGCACCAACATCTATGCGCAGTTCTACCTGTGCAAAGCCGCGCTGAAGCACATGCAGCCGGGCGCGACGATCGTAAACACCACCTCGATCAACGCTAAGAACCCGTCGCCGACGCTGCTGGCCTATGCCACCACCAAGGGTGCCATCGCCAACTTCACCGCGGGCCTGGCGCAGCTGGTGGCGGAGAAGGGTGTGCGAGTGAACTGCGTCGCCCCCGGCCCGATCTGGACGCCGCTGATCCCCTCCACCATGCCGGCGGAGGAGGTGAAGAGCTTCGGGCAGAACACGCCGATCGGCCGCGCCGGCCAGCCGGCCGAGCTGGCGCCGGCCTATGTGCTGCTGGCATCGGACGAATCCAGCTACATCACCGGCGCACTGATCCCCGTCACCGGCGGCCGGCCGATGTTGTGATGCTGGCGGGGGCGCTGGCCGCCCCCGCCGTCAGCGCGGCGTGCGCGTCTCCTGGCGGAGCCGCAGCGCCCCCACCGGGTCGTCCGTGGTGAACACGTCGATGCCGAGGCCGAGGAGGCGGCGCACCGTCTCCTCGCCATTGCCGGCATAGGCGCCGATGGACAGCCCGGTGACGCGGCAGGCGGCCACGGTCGCCTCGTCGCAATCCATGCTGTGGGGCGCGATGGCACCGACGCCGGCTGCCTGGGCCGCCGCCAACACGCCGCGCATGCCCGCTTCCCGCCAGCACTGGCGAGAGACCAGCCAGATCGCCCGGCCGCCGAAGCGCGTATCCGCCGCGGCTTCGGCCGCCAATTCCAGCCGGAAGCTGCTGACAGTGGTGCGGCCCAGCAGCCCGGCCTCCGCCAGCACGGCGGCCGATTTCGCCAGCAGACCGGCATAGGGCACGCCCTCCGCCCCCACCTTCAACTCCATCCGCAGGCCGATGGGGGTGGGGGCGAAGATCGCCACCACCGCCGCCAGGGTCGGCACGGCCTCGCCATTCGTGCCCTTCAGCCGGATGCGGGACAGCGCCTCCAGCGGTCGCGCTGCCACCGGGCCCTGTGCTTCGGTGGTGCGGTCCAGCGTCGGGTCATGGATCACCACCACCTCGCCATCGGCGGAGAGGTGGATGTCGAACTCCACCTGTTCCACCGGCAGCCGGGCGGTCTGGCGGAAGGCGGTCGGGCTGTTCTCCGGCCACAGAATGGCGCCGCCGCGGTGGGATGCGATCCAGGTCATCACGCCTTCCAGTTCTGCGCGCGGAAATCCATGCCGAAGGACTGGCCAGCGCGCCAAGGCAGCTCCTTCAGCTTGGCGGTGAAGTTCACCGTCTGGTGCAGCACCGTATAGGCCGGGTCTTCCCGCTCCGCGATCTCCAGCATCCGGCGGAAGGTGCGCTGGCGCACCGCCAGGTCGACCGAGCCGTTCAGCGCCTCGCACAGCTGGCCGAATTCCTCGTTCTGCCAGGCGCCCACCTGCCATTGCTGGCCCTGCGGCCCGTGCGAGGTCGGCATGGAGGCCACCGGGTCGTTGAAGGCGGCGCTGTTGGACCAGTCCCAGATGCCGCGCATGCCATCCTTGGCCAACACCTGCGGGAAGTTCTCCCGCGTCTCGATCTTCACGTTCAGCCCGGCCTGCCGCCAGCCTTCCACCATGATCTGCGCCGTCGCCACCTGCCCGGTGTAGTAGTTGTTGAGCAGGCGGTAGGGGATCGGCTCGCCCTGGTAGTTGGCCTCCTTCAGCAGCCGCCGCGCCTCGGCCAGGTCGAAGCGGGGGGCTTCCCAGTCCCGCTGGTACATCTCGCCGTAGAATTCGAACTGCTCGCCGCGCGGGATGCTGGTGCGGCCGCCCCACAGCGCCTCGACGATGCCCTGGCGGTCGATGCTGTGCGTCATGGCGCGCCGCACCCGGGCATCGCGCAGCACCGGGTTGGTCTTGTCGAACACCGAGAGCCGCATGTTCATGATCAGCCCGCCCACCACGTGCTGGCGCGGCTTCGCCTCCACCTCCGCGATCAGGTCCGGCGGCACGTCGCAGGCAAACTGCGCCTCGCCCGAGGCCAGCATGTTGAGGCGGGAGGCGATCTCCGGCACCTCCACGAAGCGGATCTGCTTCAGCGGCGGCCGGCCGCCCCAATAGGCGTCATGCGCCACCAGGGTCAGGGACTGGTCGGGACGGAATTCCTCGATGGCATAGGGCCCGGTGCCGACCGGCTTGCGCGCCCAGTCCAGCCAGGACGGCGCCGCATCGAACGCGGCCTGGGAGGCGATCATGCCGGCATTCTGTGCGAAGCGGCCCTCGATGGTCGGGGTCGGGCGGTCGAAGCCGAAGCGGATGGTACCAGCGTCGATGATCTCGACCTTCACCAACCCCGGATAGGCCCGGCGGGCGATGGCGGCTACCTCCGCCGGCGCCGCCTTGCCCTGGCGGCTGGTCGGCACGCTGCCGAACAGGTTGGCACCGGCAGCGGCCTCCCGCCCCATCCGCGCGGTGCCGAAGGAGAACACCACGTCCTCCGCCGTCATCACCCGCCCATCATGGAAGCGCACGCCGGGGCGCAGGGAGACATCCAGAGTCCGCTCATCCACCCGGCGCCAGGCGGTGGCCAGGCCGGGGCGCAGGGAAAGGTCGCCCAGCCAGTCCTGCATCATCAGCGTCTCGGCATAGGAGGCCATGAGCCGGGTACCGACATTGGAGGCCTCGCGCAGTGGCTCCAGCGTATTGGAGTTGGCCAGCTTCTGCACCGCGACGGTAATGCTGGGGCGCGGGTCGGCCCCCGGGCTGCCCTGGGCGATGGCGAAGCGGGGCAGGGCGGCACCCAGTGCGGCGCCGGCGGAAGCCAGCAGGAAAGGGCGGCGGTGCAACATGGGGTCGTCTCCCGGCCGGCGGGCCCGGGCGCGGAAACCGGCGTCGCGCCGGTCCGCGCCCACGCGCCACGGCGTTGATTGGTCGCGCATTCGCGCCCGGGCCGCTCTGGTCCGGGACGCGCACGCTCTAGCCGCCGCCGATGACGGGGCGATGACGCTTCGGCGTCAGTCAGCTGACAGCACGCAGCCCTGCCGATGCCGCAACGCAGCGTCCGTCAATTCGGAATGTTCCTGCCGGCTGCGGTTGGCTAAAATTGCGCCACTGCCCCAAATAGGAGCAGAAATTGTCTTTTATCGATAAGGTTCCAGAACGATGGCCGAGAGAGGCGCCGCTGCCGCCCACCAACGACCCTTGAACAGGCGGGACATCCGTACCCTCGTCCTCGCCTCGCTTGGCGGTGCCCTGGAATTCTACGACTTCATTATCTTCGTTTTCTTTGCGGCGGTCATTGGTCATCTGTTTTTCCCGCCCGAGACCCCGGGCTGGTTGCAGGATTTTCAGGCCTTCGGCATCTTCGCCGCCGGCTACCTGGCGCGGCCGCTGGGTGGCATCGTCATGGCGCATTTCGGCGACTTGATCGGCCGCAAGCGCATGTTCACCCTCTCTGTCTTCATGATGGCGGTGCCGACGCTGCTGATCGGCCTGATGCCGACCTACGAGACCATCGGCTATGCCGCCCCCGTGCTGCTGCTGGTGTTCCGCATGATGCAGGGCGCGGCCATCGGCGGCGAAGGCCCCGGCGCCTGGGTGTTCGTGGCGGAGCACGTGCCCTCCAAGCATGTCGGCCTCGCCTGCGGCATGCTGACCGGCGGCCTGACGGGCGGCATCATGCTGGGCTCGCTGATGGCGACCGGCATCAACACCGTCTACACCCCGGCCGAGGTGTCCGAGTACGCCTGGCGCATTCCCTTCCTGGTCGGTGGCCTGTCGGGCCTGCTGGCGATGTATCTGCGCCGCTTCCTGCACGAGACGCCGATCTTCGAGGAAATGCGCGCCCAGGCGGCCCTGACCAAGGACATGCCGGTGAAGCAGGTGCTGAAGGGCCATGTGCCCGCCGTCATCCTCTCCATGCTGGTAACGTGGATGCTGACCGCCGCCGTGGTCGTGGTCATCCTGATGACGCCGGCCCTGATGCAGAAGATGCACGGCTTCACCCCCGTGGTGACGCTGGAGGCCAACCTGGTAGCCACCTTCATGCTGACCGTCTGCGCCATGGGCAGCGGCGTGTTGCTGGACCGCTTCGGCGCCGTGAAGGTCGGGCTGGTCGGCGGCGTGCTGCTGATCATCAGCACCTATGCGCTGTATATCGGCGCCGCCACGCACCCCGGCTGGCTGCTGCCGCTCTATGCCTTCGCCGGTGCCACGGTGGGCGTGATCAACGTGGTGCCCTACGTCATGGTCAACGCCTTCCCGCCCAGCGTGCGGTTCAGCGGCGTGTCCTTCAGCTACAACGTGGCCTATGCCATCTTCGGTGGCATCACGCCGCTGCTGGTCTCCCTGCTGGTGGCCGCCAACCCGTTGGGCCCGGCGCATTACGTGGCGGGCGTCGTGGTGGTCTTCCTGATCACCATGGCTACCCAGACCCGTGCCCGCCTGAGCCTCTCTGAACCCGAGGCGGTTCCGGCGCGCTGAGGGAGAAGGCCGGGGAAGGAATTCCCCGGGCCCCTTCTTTTCTGCGAGTTTGCTGGGCGGGGCGGTCTTGGGGTTTGATCTCTGTGCGCGGAGTGGGGCGCGTATGGGGCCTCATCGCCGAGGCGACTGAAAGTTCAGCCCGTGCTGCCTTTTCGCTTCAAAGGTTCCGCCTGACCAGCGCCTGCCCCTGGGAAGCCGGGGCAACACCTGAACTCGAAGAAAAAAGATGGGGGCCTGGGGGAATTCCTTCCCCCAGCCTTCTTCCCACCCCTGACTCCCGCGAACTCGCTTCGCGCTGCACACCCAGCGATGCTAAGCGCCCACGCATGGCCGCCTCCAAGCTCCCCCCTGCCGAGACCACCCGTGCGCTGACCCTGCGTCTGTGGCGGGACTACATGCGCCACCACCGCGCCGGCATCGTGGTGGCGCTGGTCTGCACCCTGGCGCTGGCGGGCTTCACCGCGCTGTACCCCCTGGTCATCCAGCAGGCGTTCGACCTGTTTACCGAGGGCGACGACCGCATCGTCTGGCTGATCCCGCCCACCATCATCGTGCTGACGGCGTGCAAGGCGTTGGCGCAGTACGGGCAGGCGGTCTCGGTACAGGCGGTGGTGCTGCGGGTGATCGAATCCATCCAGAACGACCTGTTCCGCTCGCTGACGCGCGCCGACCTGGCGGTGGTGGCGCGGGAGGCACCGGCCCGCCACGCCGCCCGCTTCACCGCCGATGCGCAGGCCATTCGGGAAGCGCTGACCAAGGCCATCAACGGCCTGGCCAACGGCCTGACCGTCATCGGCCTCGTCGCCTCGATGATCTACCTGGATTGGCAGATGAGCCTGATCCTGGCCGTGCTGTACCCGGTGGCCATCGTGCCGGTGATGCGGCTGGGGAAGCGCATCCGCCGGGCTTCCGGCGGCATGCAGGAACGGGTGGGCGAGGCCGCCGCCATGCTGACCGAGAGTTTTTCCAGCGCCCGCGTCGTCCGCGCCTATGGGCTGGAGGCGCAGGAGGAAGCCCGCGCCGCCAATGCCTTCGCCCGGCTGCGGGATGCGCTGCTGCACATCGCCCGCACCCGCAGCAAGCTGGACCCGATTCTGGAGGCGCTGGGCGGCCTGGCCGTGGCCGGCGTGCTCTGCTTCGTCGGCTGGAAGGTCTCCACCGGCCGCGGCACGGTCGGCGAATTCACCGGCTTCGTCGCCGCCCTGCTGGTGGCGACGCAGCCGATGCGGGCGCTGGGCTCGCTGAACTCGGCGCTGCAGGAGGGCTTCGGCGGGCTGGTGCGGGTGTTCAACGAGATGGACCGCAAGCCGCTGATCGGTGCCCCCGCCCGCGCGCCCGCCCTGCCGGACGGCGCCGGGCGCGTCGAGTTCCGCGAGGTCGGCTTCCGCTATGGGGATGGGGAGGCGGTGCTGAACGGCCTGTCCTTCAGTGCGGAGCCGGGGCAGACGGTGGCGTTGGTCGGCCCCTCCGGCGCCGGCAAGTCCACCGCCCTGGCGCTGCTGCCCCGCCTGTACGACGCCACCAGCGGCGAGATCCTGCTGGACGGCGTGCCGGTCAGTGGCGTGACGCTGGAAAGCCTGCGCGCCGCCATCGCCTATGTCGGCCAGGATGCCGTGATCTTCGACGACACCGCCCTGGCCAACATCGCCTGCGGCCACCCCGGCGCCACCCGCGCCGATGTGGAGGCCGCCGCCCGCGCCGCCGCCGCGCACGACTTCCTGGCGGCGCTTCCCGCCGGTTACGACACGGTGCTGGGCCCGGGCGGCTCCCGCCTCTCCGGCGGGCAGCGGCAGCGCGTGGCGCTGGCCCGCGCCCTGCTGCGCAACCCGCGCGTGCTGTTGCTGGACGAGGCGACCAGCGCCCTGGATGCCGAGAACGAGGCCGCCGTGGGCCGGGCGCTGGAGACGCTGAGAGAGGGCCGCACCACCCTGGTCATTGCCCACCGCCTGGCCACGGTGCAGGAGGCCGACCGCATCGTGGTGATGCAGGACGGGCGCGCGGTGGAGCAGGGCACGCATGCCAGGCTGGTGGCGGAGGACGGGCTTTATGCCCGCATGGTCCGGACCCAGGCCTTCGCCGTCGAGTGAAGAGGTGAGGATGCGCCTGCCACGGCGCGCCGCTGCCCCCTTGGCGCCGGTGCCGCCGCAGGCGCACTCAAAACGGACAGAAAAAGAAAGGGCCTGGGGGAGTTCGTTCCCCCAACCTCGCCTATTCCCGCCGCAAGATCCCATCCACCAGCCGGTCCGCCCAGGCCCGGCTGCGGAAGGCGGCGCGCAGGGCGTGTTCGTCGTAATCCTGCTCCACCCAGTCCAGGAACGGCTTGGGGCCGTTGGTGCGGGTGAAGGCGGCGTACTCGCGGAAGAAGGCGTCCAGGATACCGGTCTTGCTGGCGGAGACGTGGCCGTGGCGCCAGGAGAGCTGGCGCATCGCCTCCTCCACCGGGCGGCCCTGCATCATCAGCCATAGCCCGGCGGCCAGGCCGGTGCGGTCGGCGCCGGACTTGCAGTGCAGCAGGGCGGGCTCTCGCATCTCGCGGAAGATGCCGGCCAGGCGCAGGATGCGGTCCTTATGCGGCGCGCCCCGGCTTTCCAGCGGCGCGTCGATCTGCACCAGCCCCAGCCCCGCCGCCGCTTCCCGCCCCAGCGCGTCGGAGCCGCAGCTCTCCCGCAGCCCGCGCAGGTTGATGACGGTGCGGATGCCGAAGCGCTGCGCGGCGGCGCGCAATTGCCGCGGGCCGGGGTGGTTGGAGCGGTAGAGGCGCCCGGCCTCCACCACGGCCCAATTGCGCCAGAGCAGGCGCAGCACCGCGTGGTCGACGAACAGGCTGTTGGTCCAGGCGGCACGGCGGCCGGCTGCGGAGGTGAGGTCTTGTGCCACGTCGCGGGTATGGGGGGGCGGGGGCGCCACGGCAAGGGCCAGGGGTGGCGGGGCTTCAGGGACGGCGGGTGAAGAACCAGTCGTGGCCCTCGGGGTCCTTGGCGGAATAGGTCAGGCCGTAGCCGTGGTCCGCCAGGTCCTGGGTGATGCGGGCGCCGGCGGCGCGGGCGCGGTCCCGGTGCGCCTCCACATCCGGCAGGTAGACGAACACGCCCTGGGTGGTGGTTCCCCCGGCCACGTCCAGCGGGCTGGCCATGCCGAAGGCCTTGCGCCCTTCCGCACTGGCGATCTGCCCCAGCATGATGCGGCAGCCCTCCAGCATCATCTCGGCATGCAGGCCGCCGCCGGGCGTCTCGTTCCGCAACGTCTCGGTAAAGCCGAAGGCGCCGGTCAGCCAGTCCAGCGCCGCCTTCACGTCGCGGTAGATCAGGTAGGGGATGATCTCGGCCTTGCCCATGGTGCGATGATGCAACGAAGCCCGCCCCCGCGTCACGCCGGCAGGCGGGTGCTCAAGCCCATTTCACCTCGGGCGGCAGCGACATCAGAATCGCCTCGGTATTACCGCCTGTTCGCAGGCCGAACAGCGTGCCGCGGTCGTGCAGCAGGTTGAACTCCACGTAGCGGCCACGCCGCAGCAACTGGTGCTCACGCTCGGCCGGGGTGAAGGGCTCGGCCATGCGGCGGCGGACGATGGCGGGGTAGGCGGCCAGGAAGGCCTCGCCGACATCGCGGGTGAAGGCGAAATGGTCGGGCAGCCGGCTCTCATCCGCATCGTCGCGGCCAAGCCAGTCATAGAAGATACCGCCCAGGCCGCGCGGCTCGTTGCGGTGGGGCAGGAAGAAGTACTCGTCGCACCACTGCTTGAAGCGTGGGTAGTAGGCGGGGTCGTGGCGATCGCAGGCGGCCTGGAAGGCGGCATGGAAGCCGGCGGCGTCCTCCAGCGAATCGGGGGCATCCATGGCCATCGGCGTCAGGTCCCCGCCGCCGCCGAACCAGGCCCGGGTGGTGGCGATGAAGCGGGTGTTCATGTGCACGGCCGGCACGCGGGGGGAGCGCATATGCGCCACCAGGGAGATGCCGGTGGCGATGAAGCGGGGGTCCGATTCGGCGCCGGGAATATTCTTGCGGAAATCCGCGCTGAACTCCCCATGTACGGTGGAGACGTTGACGCCGACCTTCTCGAACACCCGGCCCCGCATCACGCTCATCACCCCGCCGCCGCCTTCAGGGCGGCTCCAGGCGGTGCGCTGGAAACGCCCGGGTGCCGCATCGGCCAGGGGAACGGCTCCAGGAACGGCCCCGGCCGCGCCGCCTGCGGCAGACTCGTCCTCGATGGCCTCGAAGGCGGCGCAGATCCGGTCCCGCAGCGACTCGAACCAGGCGCGGGCGTCCGGGGCGAGGGGGTGGGAGAAGGCGGTTTCCGGCATGGCATGCGCTTTCCTGGTGGCCAGGGCGGGCGGCTAGCCCAGCAAAGGGGGGCCTCGCAACCGCCGGGAGTAAAAGTGGCACGCCAGCGGCGATTGCCTCACCACGTTACGTGCCTTTATATGGCGGCAGCGCAACGTCGGCAGCACAGCTTCACGGCTGCCCGGAGCGCCCCCGCGCCTGTATGATTGCGGGGAATGACCTGCGGCCCATCTGCCCTGCCAGGAACGGGTGGCCGCCAACAGGGACGATGAGGAATGGCCGATACGCTTGCGCCGAGCAGCAGCCCGCCCACTACGGGTGGCCCGCATGCTCCCGCCGACGGAACGAAGCGGGATTTCCTGAAACTGGTTGCGGGTTCCTTCGCGGCGGTCGGTGTAGGCGCCATCGTGTGGCCCTTCATCCACTCCATGAACCCGGCCAAGGACGTGCTGGCGCTTGCCAGCACCGACGTGGACATCACCCATGTCGCCGAGGGTCAGGCCGTCACCGTCATGTGGCGCGGCAAGCCGGTCTTCGTCCGCCACCGCACGGCCAAGGAGATCGAGGAGGCCAAGGCCGTCCCACTCTCCGAGCTGCGGGACCCGCAGACGGACCAGGCCCGCGTGACGCGGGAGCCCTGGCTGATCGTCGTCGGCGTCTGCACCCATCTCGGCTGCGTGCCGCTGGGGCAGAAGTCCACCGACCCGCGTGGCGACTACGGCGGGTGGTTCTGCCCCTGCCACGGCAGCCACTATGACACCGCAGGCCGTATCCGCCGCGGCCCCGCCCCCCTGAACCTGGCTGTCCCGGAATACGAGTTCCGGTCCGACACCCAGGTCCGCATCGGCTGAGGACGGTACCCATGGCCGGTCTCCATAACAGCGAATTCGCCAACCCCGTCGTCCGCTGGATCGACCAGCGCATGCCGGTGTTCACCATGATGCAGAAGGAGTACGGGACGTTCCCGACTCCGCGGAATTTCAACTACTTCTGGAATTTCGGCGCCCTGGCCATGATCAACCTCGTGATCATGATCGCCACCGGCATCTTCCTGGCGATGAACTACACAGCCCATACCAGCCTGGCCTTCGACAGCGTCGAGCGCATCATGCGCGACGTGAACTACGGCTGGCTTATCCGCTACGTGCACATGAACGGCGCCTCGATGTTCTTCATCGTGGTCCTCGTCCATGTCTGGCGCGGCATGTACTACGGCTCCTACAAGGCACCGCGTGAGCTGCTCTGGATGCTCGGCGTCGTCATCTACCTGCTGATGATGGCCACCGCCTTCATGGGCTACGTGCTGCCCTGGGGCCAGATGTCCTTCTGGGGCGCCACCGTCATCACCAACCTGTTCTCGGCCATTCCGCTGGTCGGCAACAGCATCGTGACGCTGCTGTGGGGCGGCTTCTCCGTGGACAACCCCACGCTGAACCGCTTCTTCAGCCTGCACTACCTGCTGCCCTTCGTGATCGTGGGCGTGGTGTTCCTGCACGTCGCCGCGCTGCACATCACCGGCTCCAACAACCCGCTGGGCATCGAGCCCAAGGGGCCGCAGGACACGCTGCCGTTCCACCCGTACTACACGGTCAAGGACAGCGTCGGCATCGTCGTCTACCTGATGGTGTTCGCCGTGCTGGTGTTCTTCGCGCCGAACTACCTGGGCCACCCGGACAACTACATCCCGGCCAATCCGCTCTCCACGCCCGCGCATATCGTGCCGGAATGGTACTTCCTGCCGTTCTACGCCATCCTGCGCGCGGTGCCGGACAAGCTGATGGGCGTGCTGGCGATGTTCGGCTCCATCCTGCTGCTGTTCGTGCTGCCCTGGCTGGACGGCTCCAAGGTCCGCTCCATGCGCTTCCGCCCGATCGCGAAGTGGCTGTTCCTGCTCTGGACGGTCAATTTCTTCGTGCTGATGTGGGCGGGCGGCAAGCCGGCCGAGGGCGTCTACGTCCTGATCTCCCGCCTCGCGACGGCCTATTACTTCGCGTACTTCCTGGTGCTGCTGCCGCTGCTGGGCAAGATCGAGCGCCCGCTGCCGCTGCCCGAGAGCATCAGCCGCCCCGTGCTGCGTGGGGGCGGACCGCTGCCCGGCGCCGCCACTGCCCAGCCGATGGAGAAGGCGTGACATGGCGCTTCGTTTCGTGAAGACCGCGGCCCTGGCCGCGGCGATCAGCCTGTCCGCCGCGATGTCGATGGGTGCCGCCCGGGCGGCGGAGGGCGAGGTGCATATCCCGCCCGCCGGCTTCTCCTTCAGCGGTGCCCTCGGCACCTATGACCGGGCCGAGCTGCAGCGTGGCTTCCAGATCTACAAGGAAGTCTGCTCGGCCTGCCATTCGATGCACCTGCTGTCCTACCGCAACCTGCGCGATATCGGGTTGAGCGAGGCGGAGGTGGCCGCCGTGGCCGCGTCCGTGCAGATCCAGGACGGTCCGAACGACAATGGCGAGATGTTCGAGCGCCCCGGCCGCGCCTCGGACCGTTTCCGCAGCCCCTTCGCCAATCCGGCGGCGGCGCGTGCGGCGAATAACGGCGCGCTGCCGCCGGATCTCTCCGTCATCACCAAGGCCCGCAACGGCGGCGCGGACTACATCCACGCGCTGCTGATTGGCTATGCCGAGCCGCCCGCCGGCCTCACCCTGGCGGAGGGGATGCACTACAACCAGTACTTCCCGGGCCACCAGATCGCCATGGCGCCGCCGCTGTCCCAGGACGGTCAGCTGACCTTCGGGGACGGCACCAACGCCACCGTGGACCGCATGTCCCGCGACGTCTCCGCCTTCCTGAACTGGGCGGCGGAGCCGGAGCTGGAGACGCGCCGCGCCATGGGCGTGCGGGTGTTGATCTTCCTGGCCATCCTGGGTGGCCTGACCTATGCCGTGAAGCGCAAGGTCTGGGCCGACGTCCATTAAGGACGTTCGCCAAACCCTCACTTGACCTGGACCAGGGCCGCCCGCACAGGGGCGGCCCTTTCCTGTTCTGGCCCACCCCTTGTTCGCGGAGACACGCTCCATGACCGACACCATCGAACCCGTCATCGGCCTGCTGGGCGGTTCCGGCCTCTATGACATCGACGGGCTGGAGGATCGTGAGTGGCGCACGGTCGAGAGCCCCTGGGGCAAGCCGTCCGACCAGCTGCTGTTCGGCCGTCTCTCCGGCGTGCGCTGCGTGTTCCTGCCGCGCCACGGCCGCGGCCATCCGCTGACGCCGTCCGACCTGAACTACCGTGCCAATATCGACGTGATGAAGCGCGCGGGGGTGACGGACATCCTCTCCCTCTCCGCCGTCGGCTCCCTCAACGGGGACCTGGCGCCGGGCACTTTCGTCATCGTCGACCAGTTCATCGACCGCACCTTCGCCCGCCAGAAGTCGTTCTTCGAATCCGGCTGCGTGGCGCATGTCTCCGTCGCCCACCCGGTCTGCCCGCGCATCGGCGATGCGGTGGAAGCGGCGGCGCGGGAGATCGGGCTGAAGCACAAGCGCGGCGGTACCTACCTGACCATGGAAGGCCCGCAATTCTCGACCAAGGCGGAGAGCGAGCTGTACCGCGCCTGGGGCTGCGACGTGATCGGCATGACCAACATGCCGGAGGCCAAGCTCGCCCGTGAGGCGGAGATTTGCTACGCGACGGTGGCGATGGTCACCGATTTCGATTGCTGGCACCCGGACCATGACGCCGTGACGGTCGATGCCGTGGTGAAGGTGCTGCTGGCGAATGCCGACCGCGCCAAGCAGCTGGTGAAGACCGTGGTGCCGATGCTGGGCCAGACGCGCGGCCTGTGCCCCGCCGGCTGCGACCGCGCGCTGGAATACGCGCTGGTGACGGCGCCGGAGAAGCGCGACCCGGCCCTGCTGGCCAAGCTGGACGCCGTGGCCGGCCGGGTGCTGAACCGGGCTGCCTGAGGCATGGCGCGGCGGGGTCTTCGCGGTACGGTCCTGACCTTCACGGGCGACCCGTTCCTGGCCGATGACCCCGCCGCCACCCTCTCCATCACCGAGGACGCGTTGGTGGTGCTGGAGGGCGGCCACATCGCCGCCATCGGCCCCTGGAGCCCGGAACGGGCGAGGGGGCTGGAGGTGACGCACTACCCGGATGCCATCCTCTGCCCCGGCTTCATCGACTGCCACGTCCACTACCCACAGACGCAGATGATCGGCGCCCATGGCGCCCAGCTGCTGGACTGGCTGGAGCGTTACACGTTCCCAACCGAAGCGCAGTTCGCCGATGCCGGCCACGCCGCCGCCGTGGCCAAGCTGTTCCTGGCCGAGCTGCTGCGCAACGGCACCACCACGGCCGCCGTGTACTGCACCGTCCACCCGCAATCGGTGGAAGCCTTCTTCACCGAGTCACACCGGCTGAACACCCGGATGATCGCCGGCAAGGTGCTGATGGACCGCAACGCCCCCGCCGCGCTGCTGGACACGGCGGAACGTGGCTACGCCGAATCCAAGGCCCTGATCGAGCGCTGGCATGGCCATGGCCGCCAACTCTACGCCGTGACCCCGCGCTTCGCCCCGACCTCGACGCCCACGCAGCTGGAAGCCGCGGGGCGGCTATGGCGGGAACACCCTGGCACCTACCTGCAGACCCATCTCAGCGAGAACCAGAAAGAAGTCGCCTGGGTGCAGGAGCTGTTCCCGGACCGCGCCGGCTACCTGGACGTCTACCACCAGGCGGGGCTGACCGGGCGGCGCGCCATCTTCGGCCACGCGGTGCATCTGACGGAGGCGGAGTTCGCCTGCTGCCACCGCACCGGTTCCGCCCTGGCGCATTGCCCAACCTCCAATCAGTTTCTTGGCAGCGGGCTGTTCCCGCTGTTTCAGGCCCGGCGGCGGGACCGCCCGGTCTGCGTCGGCCTGGGCACCGACCTTGGCGCCGGCACCAGTTTCTCGCTGCTTGGCACCCTGGGCGAGGCCTACAAGGTCGCCCATGCCCAGGACACCACGCTGGAGGCCTTGCACGGCTTCTACCTGGCCACGCGCGGCGGGGCGGAGGCGCTGGACCTGGTGGATAGCATCGGCAGCATCGCCCCGGGCCATGAGGCCGACATCGTGGTGCTGGACCTCAAGGCGACGCCACTGCTGGCTTTCCGCATGGCCCACGCGCGGGACTGGGCGGAAAAGCTCTCCGTGCTGATGACGCTGGGCGACGACCGCGCCGTCCGCGCCACCTGGGTGGCGGGCGAACTGCGCCACGAGCGGTGAGGTGCTGATGAGAGGGGCGCTGCGCCCCTCTACACTCTCCTCGCCAAAGGCCTGAGGCCTTTGGAAACCCGATTTGGGGGCGCCTGAAGGGAAGCGGTCGCAGCGACGTATCCCGGACAGGAATCGTCGGATCGCGTCAGATCTTATGCTCTGCTGGAAGGCTTGCAGGAGACCCGGACTCCGCGGCCTCGATAGCAGTGACCTGAACCCGCTGCTGGAGCATCCCACGACGATCCCGGCAAGCCGCTTCCAGGCGACGCGCCCAGGTCACTTGCGATCAGAACACCAAAGGCCGTCAGACGCTCCCCCGAGATGCCGCCGCACGGGCAATGGGGCAGGGGAGCGACTTCACCCACCTATTTCAGGTGCTGGGCGAAGAACCCCAAGCTGCGCTGTTCCGCCAGCATGGCATCTGTTGGGCTGTAGGCCGGGCGTTCCTCGCAGGAGAAGCCGTGGCCGGCACCGGGGTAGGTGAAGACTTCCACCCCAGGCTGTGCGGCGCGGATGGCCTCCACGTCGGTCTGCGGGATGCCCTTGTCCTCCTCGCCGAAATGCAACTGCACTGGGCAGTGCGGCACTTCCTGGCGCGTCGCCGCGATGCCGCCGCCGTAATAGCCGACCGCGGCGCGGAAGCTGTTGCTGCGCGTCGCGCCCCACCAGGCAAGGGTGCCGCCCCAGCAATAGCCGATGATCCCCAGCGGAATGCCGGCCGGCAGCGCCGCCGCGGCGGCCTCGATATCCAGCATCACCTGGGCATCGGTGATCTTGCCGCGCAGGGCGAGGCCCTTCTGAACATCCTCCTGCGTGTAGCCCAGCTCCGCATCACGCTCCGCCCGGTCGAACAGCGCCGGGCTGACGACGGCAAAGCCCTGCTGGGCATAGGTCTCGCACACATGGCGCATGTGGCGGTTCACGCCGAAGATCTCCTGCACCACCACCAGGCCTTGCCGCGCATCGGCCGGGCCGGTCTTCCAGGCCGAGAGGGTGTGGCCGTCGCTGGCTTTGAGTTCGATCCGCATGCCGTCTTCTCCTGCCGCGTTTGCAAGGCTGGCGCCTGGGTTTATCCTGGCCCCATGGCCGAAATCGTCAACCTCAACCGGTTCCGCAAAGCCGCCGCCAAGCAGGAAGCCACCCGCCAGGCGGACGCCAACCGGGTGAAGTTCGGCCGGGACAAAGCCACGAAGGCGCGGGACACCGAAGCGGAGCGCCGCCGCCAGGCACTGCTGGACGGGGCGGCGCTGGAGCGGGACCCGAAGGGCAAGATCTGACGGTCTTATATGCAGTAAGGCCGGGGAAGGAATTCCCCGGGCCCCTTCTTTTTCTGAGAGTCTTTCGGGTGTGGATGTGGGGACGTTGGCCATTCTGGCCCGACCGGGTTTCCACCGATGGTTCGTGACTGCCGAGGGCGACCGTTCAGCCCGGATGACACAGTCCTGCTCATGGCCGCAGTCGCCAGTCCTGAAGCCCCACGCCAACTGACAGAAAAAAGGATGGGGTTTCAGGGGAATTCATTCCCCTGACCTTCTTTCCCCGTCGGATGTCGATCAGCCTTGGACCTCCGGCGACTGATGGCTCAGCCCGCGTGGCCCATATTCAGCATCACCAAGTCGCGCCCGCTCTCGGTCCTGAAGCGCCACGCCAAACGCGCAAAAAGAAGATGGGGTCCGGCGAATCCTTTCCCTGGCCTTCACCCACCATGCCGGAAGAGCGCCTCCGTCAGGCCACGCCGCTGAGCGGAACCGCTTCGCCCTGGATGGCCTGCCGGACGGAGGAGAGCAGCTTGGTACGGTCCACCGGCTTCGGCAGGTGCCCGTCCATGCCGGCTTCCATGCAGGCCTGCACCGCGCCGTCCATTTCCTCGCCCGTGAGGGCCAGGATGGGAATGCGGTTGGGGCCGGGGCGGCGGCTCTCGGCGGCGCGGATGTGCCGGGTGGTCTCCAGGCCATCCATCTCCGGCATCTGCACATCCATCAGCACCAGGTCGAAGCTGCTTTCCGTCAGGGCCGCGATGGCGGCGTGGCCGCTTTCGGCCAGCACCACCTCGTGGTCGGCGGCTTCCAGCAGCGCCTGTACCACCAGCCGGTTCAGCGCCACGTCATCGACGACCAGGATGCGGAAGCTGCCGGCTGCCGGCCGCGGTGCCGTGGCGGCCGGCATGGCGGAGCCCAGCGGCAGCGGCAGGTTGGCCCAGAAGCGGCTGCCCTTGCCCTCCGGCCCCGGCGCCATACCGATCTGCCCGCCCATCGCCTCCACCAGCCCGGCGGAGATGGCGAGGCCGAGGCCGTTGCCCTCCCGCGTCTGGTTGTGCAGGCCCGGCATTTGGCTGAAATCGTGGAACAGCAGGCTGCGCTGCTCGGGCGGAATGCCGGGGCCGGTGTCGGTGACCTCCACGCGGATGCCGCCTTCGGCCAGGGCGTGCAGTTCCAGCCGCACCTCGCCATGTTCCGGGGTGAACTTCACCGCGTTGCCCAACAGGTTCAGCAGCACCTGCCGCAGGCGCAACTGGTCCCCCACCACCACCTGGGGGCAATCGGGCATCAGGGCACCGGTCAGGCGGATCTGCTTGCGCCCGGCCTCGGGCTGCACCAGCATCATGGCGCTGTCCATCAACCGGCCCAGCGGCACTGGCTGGCTCTCGAAGGTTACGCGCCCGGCCTCGACCTGGGCAAGGTCCAGCACGTCGTTCACCAGGGCCAGCAGGTGGCGGCCGGCGCGTTCGATCATGCTGCCATGGCCGCGCGCCGCGGCGGGCAGGCTGCGGTCGGCCGTCAGCACCTGAGCCAGGCCGAGCACGCCGTTCAACGGCGTCCGCAGCTCATGGCTCATGCGCGCCAGGAAGCGGGACTTGGCGGCATTGGCGCGGTCCGCCGCGTCGCGGGAGAAGGCGATCTCGGCGACGGCGCGGTGCTGCTCCCGCTCCCGCACCATCGCCAGCAGGGCGAAACTGGTGGCCACGGCATGCAGCATCGCCTCCAGCAGGGTGACGCCGTACCAGTGGCTTTGCGGCAGCATGACGGAGGCGTGCCAGGCCGGCTGTACCAGCGCGAAGGGGATGCGCGACAGGATCAACACGCCATGCAGGCAGAAGGCCACCACCACCAGGGTGCGGAACACCTGCTGCTCATCCCGCTGGCGGGACAGTGTCCAGGCCGTGGCCACGATGTAGGCGCCCGCCAGGACCGAGGCGATGATGATGCGGAGTTCGACGATCTCGGTGGCGCCGGGGATGCGGCGCAGCACCAGCCATACCAGGCCGCCGACCAGCGCGACCGGTAGGTAGCCGGGCCGGTCGTCGAAGCGCCGCGCCGCGCTCCAGCACAGGCCGGTGGCGGTGAGGATCAGCGCATTCCCAAGGTCGATGGCCACCCAGGCCGGCACGCTCTCCCGCAATCCGCCCAGCAGGCCACCGACCGAGAACAGCAGGTTGGCCCAGCCCCACAGCGCCAGCCCGCCGACGCGTGAGCCGCGCCAGGCAATGCTGAGCCACATCAGGCCAAGGGCAAAGGAGAGGAGGGTGCCTACAACCAGCAGCGTAGGCGCGTGAAGCTGCAAGAGCACCGTCCTGCGGAGGATAGAGAGCACCCCGCGGCGGCGCCGTGGGAATTCGCAATTCTATCGCAACTTCACGGTTCCGTTAATGGAAAATCTCTCGGTTCCGTGAGGGTGAGCCTGTCCGCCGCAGGGAGATACGGCGGACAAAGCGTGGTCGTTCGCCCGGTGCGTGACCCGCGGTCCAGCCGGTTCGGCCGGCGCGGAGCACGGCCAAGCCTGGTCAGACGTTGAAGCGGAACAGCATGATGTCGCCGTCCTTGACGACGTATTCCTTGCCTTCGATCTTGGCCTTGCCGGCTTCCTTCGCCGCCTGTTCCCCGCCCAGGGAGACATAGTCGTCATAGCCGATGGTCTCGGCGGCGATGAAGCCGCGCTCGAAATCACCATGGATGACGCCGGCGGCCTGCGGGGCCTTCATGCCCTTGATGATGGTCCAGGCCCGGGCTTCCTTCGGCCCGACGGTGAAGTAGGTGATCAACCCCAGCAGGCTGTAGCCGGCCGCGATGACGCGATCGAGGCCGGAGTCGGAAAGCCCCAGCCCTTCCAAGAACTCGCCCCGGTCGGCCTCATCCATCTGGCTGATCTCGGCCTCGATGGCGGCGGAGACGACGACGGCCTTGGCGCCCTCGGCCTTCGCGCGCTCGAACACCTTGGCGGAGTGGGCGTTGCCCTCGCCGGCGGCGGCTTCCTCGACATTGCAGACATACAGCACCGGCTTGCTGGTCAGCAGCTGCAGCCGGCGCACCGCCTCTTCCTCACCTTTGGGGATGGCGGTGCGGGCGGGCTTGCCGTTCTGCAGCGCGGCCAGGATGGGCTCGATCAGCGCCATCTGGCCGGAAGCCTCCTTGTCGCCGCTGCGGGCGCGCTTGGAGAGGTTGAAGCTGCGCTTCTCCAGGCTGTCCATGTCGGCCAGCATCAGCTCGGTCTCGATGATGTCGGCGTCGCGCAGCGGGTCGACGCTGCCCTCGACATGGGTGACGTCCCCGTCCTCGAAGCAGCGCAGCACGTGCACGATGGCATCCGTCTCGCGGATATTGGCCAGGAACTGGTTGCCCAGGCCCTCGCCCTTGCTGGCGCCGCGCACCAGGCCGGCGATGTCCACGAACTCCAGGCTCGTGGGCACGATCTTGGCGCTCTTGCCGATCTTGGCGATGGTGTTCAGCCGGGCATCCGGCACCGCCACGCGGCCGACATTCGGCTCGATGGTGCAGAACGGATAGTTGGCGGCCTGGGCCGAGGCGGTCTGCGTCAGCGCGTTGAACAGGGTGGACTTGCCGACGTTCGGCAGGCCGACGATGCCGCAGTTGAAACCCATGATACCGGATACCTCAGGCGAACTTCAGGAAGGGGAAGGGGAGGGGCAGAGCGGCGCCCCTCCGGTCGTGGGGCGCGCGGCCACCCACGGCAAGGCCATGGGCGGCGGCGCGCCGGGGTCAGGCCAGCCCGTGCGCGATATCCTGCGCGATCTGCGCGGCGGCGATGCGGGCGGAGGCGTCGTCCGTCGGCAGGGAGAGCGCGGCGGCGCGCAGCTGCGTGACGGCACCGGCCAGAGAGACGTCCAGCGCCTCGGCCGCGGCGCGGATCAGGCCGGGGCGCGCGGCGGGGCCGGCCTCGGCCAGGGTCTGCGCGATGGCCAGGGCCAGGGAGGCACGCGCGGCCGCGGCCTCGATGGCACCTTCATGGTCGGTGTCGCTCTTGCGCAGGGCGGCGGCGGTGGAGGCGAGGGTGTTGGCCTGCGCCAGCAGGGAGGCAGCCAGCACGGCCACGCCGTTCGCCATGTCCTCGGGCCCCGGCCCGCCGAACTCGGCGGCCAGATCGGCCGCGGCGTCTTCGATCGCCATGTCTCAGCTCTCCTGTGTCAGTAGCGCAACGCGGGTCATGAACGCCTCCCGCTCGCCTTTGGCAAGCAGGGGTGCGGCATCCGCTACCGCATCCAGCATCGGCTCCAGCCAGGTGTCCACCTTCGCGAAGTTGCCGAGCACGTGTCCGGTGACTTTTTCCTTCATCCCCGGATGGCCGATGCCCAGCCGCACGCGCCAGTATTCGGGCGTGCCGAGCTTGCGGTCGGTATCCCGCAGGCCGTTATGGCCGGCGGCGCCGCCGCCACGCTTGATGCGGATCTTCGCGGGCGCGAGGTCCAGCTCATCGTGGAACAGCGTGATGTCCTCGGGCGGGATCTTGTGGAAGGCGGCAGCCGCCTGCACCGATTCGCCGGAGAGATTCATGTAGGTGAGGGGCTTGAGGGCGAGCACCTTGGTGCCACCCAGCATGCCCTCGGCCACCAGACCCTTGAATCGGTTCCGCCACGGCGTGAAGCCGTGGCGGCGCGCGATGGCGTCCAGCGCCAGGAAGCCGATATTGTGCCGGTGCCGCGCCTGGCCCGGCTCCGGATTGCCGAGACCGACCCAGAGCAGCACCGTCACAAATCCTGCTTCTTACTTCTTGCCCTTGGCGGCCTTGCCCTTGGCGGGCGCGGCAACGGCTACGGGGGCGACGATGATCTCTTCCTCGACCACCTTCGGCGGCGCGATGGAGGCGACCACGAAGTTGCCGGCCTGCACGGGCTTGGCGCCGGCCTTGTCCTTCACGTCATCCCAGTGGAAGGAATGGCCGATGTTGAACTCGCCCAGGTCGACCTCGAAGTGCTCGGGCACCTGGTCGGGATCGCACAGCACTTCCAGCTCGCGGTAGACGGTGTTGACCACGCCGCCTTCCTTGACGCCGGGGTTCGTCGCCTCGTTCAGGATCACCAGCGGCACCTTGACGCGGATCAGCTGACCCGGGGCCAAGCGCTGGAAGTCCACGTGCATCGGCGTGTCCTTCAGCGGGTGGAACTGCACGTCGCGCATCAGCGTGCGGACGGTCGGGCCATCCTTCACCGCGACCTCGTACAGGTGCGACGCCCAGCCGCCCTTGTGCATTTCCTTCATCACGTCGCGCGGGTCGAGGGCGATCAGCACCGCTTCCTCCTTCGCGCCGTAGATGACGGCGGGGACCAGCCCCTGCCTCCGAGTAGCGCGCGCCGCCCCCTTACCGGCCAACTCGCGCGCCTCGGCTTCGATCCGAATGGTTTGGACCATGTGTCCGTGCTCCGCTCATAAAAGGCGCCGCGCCGGGATGATGCCCGGGGCGCCATGCCTCGCCCAGGGGCAGGATGCCCAAAGACGATCGCGCCGGCCTCCAGGGGTGCCAGCGCGCGGGCGGGGGATAGCAATTTCGCTCTCCTGGCGCAATGGCGGCGTGGCCGCCCTCAGCCCTGCGGGCAGGGCGGCGCGTAGTTGATCATCCAGGGCGTGCCGTAGCGGTCCACCAGCATGCCGAACCGCTCTGCCCAGAAGGTCTGCGCCAGCGGCATGGTCACGCTGCCGCCTTCGGCCAGGGCGGCGAAGATCCGTTCGGCCTCCGCCGCCGAGGTGGGCGCGAAGTGCACGGCGAAGCCCTGGGGGCGGCTGTACTGGCCCTGCGGGCAGTCGGAGGCCATCAGATGCTGGCCGTCCAGCTCCAGGCAGGCATGCATCACCTGGTTCCGCATCTCGGGCGGCGAGGCTTCGCTGCCTGGTACGTCGCCCGGCCGCAGCATGGCGACGATCCGGCCGCCCAATACGTCCCGGTACAGGGTGAAGGCGGCTTCGCAGGCTCCGTCGAAGAACAGATAGGTCGCGACTGGCATGGGTATCCTCCTGTCCGGCCTTCGCCTGGCCGTTATAAGTTGATATCAACATAATTAAGCGTGGTCAAAGCACATGGGCGGAGCACCGGATGGATTTGACACGCATTCGCAAACCTCTAATGAACGATCCGTCATCTTCCACCGGAAGAGCAATTGGGGGCTGGGATGTTCAAGCGGTTTCGCGTCACCCTTGGGGCATTGTCCCTGGCCATGGCCGCCACGGCGGCGCAGGCCGCAGAGGTGAACCTCTACACCACGCGGGAGCCGGCGCTGATCCGCCCGCTGCTGGAGCGCTTCACGCAGCAGACCGGCACCACCGTCAACACCGTCTTCGTCCAGGGCGGCCTGGCCGAGCGCATGGCCGCCGAGGGCACGCGCTCCGCCGCCGATGTCGCCATGGTGGTCGATATCGGCAACCTGATGGAACTGGTGGACAAGAACCTCTCCCAGCCAGTGCAGTCCGCCGTGCTGGAAGGCGCCATCCCGGCCAATCTGCGCGGGCCGGATGGCCGCTGGTTCGCCCTCTCCACCCGTGCGCGCGCCATCTATGTGTCGCGGGACCGGGTGCCGGAAGCCGACGCGGCGAAGCTGACCTACGAGGACCTGGCCGATCCGCGCTTCAAGGGCCGCGTCTGCATCCGGTCCGGCCAGCACCCCTACAACACCGCGCTGTTCGCCGGCCTGCTGGTGCAGCATGGCGAGGCCTGGCTGCGTGATTACCTGACGCGCCTGAAGGCCAACCTGGCCCGCCGCGCCGCCGGCGGCGACCGGGAAGTGGCGCGCGACATCATGGCCGGGCTGTGCGACGTCGGCGTCGCCAACACTTACTATGCCGGGCTGATGCTGGCCGGCCGGGGCGGCGAGGAGCAGGTGCGCTGGGGCCAGGCCATCCGCGTGGTGCTGCCTTCCGGTGGCACCGCCGTCAACGTCTCCGGCGCCGTGGTGGCGCGCCATGCGCCCAACCGGGCCGAGGCGGTGAAGCTGCTGGAATTCCTGGTCTCGCCCGAGGCGCAGGCGCTCTACGCCGAGGCGAATTTCGAGTACCCGGTGCGCCCGGATGCGCCGCTGAACACCATCGTCGCCGGCTTCGGCACGCTTCGCGTGGCCGGCACTTCGCTGCCGGAGATCGCCGCCCAGCGCGCCCTGGCCAGCCGCATCGTCGATGAGGTCGGCTTCGACCGCTGAGGCGAGATTTCCCTGAGGGCAGCGCTCGCCGCTGCCCATGCTGCCGCCACCGCCCGTCCATGCCCAGCATGGGCGGGCGCATGCCATCCGGCCCCCGCATCCGTGAGACTCCCGCCCACCATGACCATGCCGCCTGAGCATCCCGCCCGATGCGCGTGAGGCTGGCCGCCTGCCTGGCGGTGGCGCCGGTGGTGCTGCCAGTGCTGGCGCTGGCCGGCGCGGCGGCCGCCGGTTCGGGCGACCTATGGCCACACCTGCTGCGCTTCGTGCTGCCGCAGGCGCTGGTGGAGACGGTGCTGCTGCTGGCCGGCGTCGGGGCCCTGGTGGTGCTGGTCGGCACCGGCACGGCCTGGCTGGTCACATGCTACCGCTTTCCGGGGCGGCGCGTGCTGTCCGGCGCCCTGGTGCTGCCGTTGGCGCTGCCGGGCTACGTCGCCGCCTATGCCTGGCTGGATGTCATGCACCCAGCCGGCCCGGTGCAGACGGCGCTGCGCCGGACGCTGGGGCTGACCGACCCGCGCGCCATCCCGCTGCCGGAGATCCGCTCGCTCGGCGGCTGCATCCTGGTGATGGGAATGGTGCTGTTTCCGTATGTCTACCTGGCCGCCCGCGCCGCCTTCCGCACCCAGGGGGTGGAGGTGCTGCGCGCCGGCCGTGCCGCCGGGGCCGGGGGCTGGCTGCTGTTCCGCCGCATCGGCCTGCCGATGGCGCGCCCCGCCGTCGCCGCCGGGGCCGCCCTGGCGCTGATGGAGACGCTGAACGACGTGGGCGCCGCTGAGTTCCTCGGGGTGCGGACGTTGACCGTCTCCGTCTACGTCACCTGGATCACCCGCTCCTCGCTGGAGGGCGCGGCGCAGATCGCGCTGGTGCTGCTGGCGCTGGTGGCGGCGGTGGTGGCGCTGGAACGCTGGGGCCGGGCGCCGGGCGCGCATGCGGTGGACAGTTCCGCCACCCTGCAGCCGCGCGCGCTTCCCTGGCCCGCCGGGCTGGCGGCGATGCTGGCCTGCGCGCTGCCGGTGCTGCTGGGCTTCGTGGTGCCGGCCGGCTACCTGCTATGGGCGGCGGCGCGGCGCATCGGCGAGTTCGGCCTGCCGCCGGACCTGTGGCGCTGGATCGGCAACAGCGCCTTCCTGGCCGGCCTGGCCACGGCGCTGGCGCTGCTGCTGGCGCTGCCGCTGGCCTATGGCGCACGGCGGGATACCTGGACGCGCATGGGGCGCCCCGGCCTGGGCGCGCTGCTGCTGAAGCTGGGCATGCTGGGCTACGCGCTGCCGGGCGGCGTGGCGGCGGTGGGCCTGATCATCGCCTTCGGCAAGCTGGACGACCTGGCCGCCAGTTGGGCGCCGGTGGCGCTCTCCGGCAGCCTGGGCGCGGTGGTGCTGGCCTATGTCATCCGCTTCCTGGCCATTCCGGCCAGCGGGCTGGATGCCGCCTATTCGCGCATCCGGCGGGAGGTCGACTGGTCCGCCCAATCCATGGGGGCGGGAAGCACCCGCCTGGTGTGGCGCATCCACCTGCCGCTGCTGTTGCCGGCCTTGTCCTCCGCCGCCCTGCTGACCTTCCTGGATGCCATGAAGGAGTTGCCCGCCACCCTGCTGCTGCGCCCGTTGAACACCGAGACCCTGGCCACCGCCCTGTATGCCGAGGCCGCGCGCGGCACCTATGAGGAAGGCGCCGTGGCCGCCCTGTCCCTGGTGGCGGTAGGGCTGGCGCCGATCCTGCTACTGGCGTGCCGGGCGACGAAGCCTCACTTGCCGCTGCGTTGACGGCACGCTTCCGCGAGGCGGGGCCGGCTGGCTTCACACTGCGGGGAGACCGGCTGTGGGCGCATTGCCGTGCCTACGCCGGGTGGCCAGCATAGGTGGCCGGAGCCAAAGGAAAGACCCCGAAGCGATGCAGCCTTTCGTCCCTATCGTGGCCCTGGCCGCCGCGCTGGCCATGCCTTCCCTGACGGCCCAGGCCCAAGGCAAGGACCCGGCCCCATCGGGGCAGCCGCGCGGCGCGCCGGCGGTGGTGCAGTCCGCCGTGCCGGGCATCGTATTCGTACCTCTGGCCACCCTGCCTGCCGCGCCCGCTGCGGCCGCGAACCGGGAAGGCTGCGAACACCTGCTGGCCAAGCCGGCCTCGCCCGCCGCGCGGCAGGTGGCGGCGTCCGGCTGGGCGGTGACGGCGGAGGTGCCGCTCGGCCGCTACCGGGCGGTCAGCTTCGTCGGGAAGCTGGAGCCTTCCACCAGCGGCACCTGCCAACTCAGCGACGGCAACGTGGCGATCTACGAGGGGGAGCAGCTTCGTGCCGTGGCCTACGCCGGCCGCGCCGCCCAAAGGAGCCTGGGGCGCGCGGTGGCGCTGGAAGGCGTCGGCCTGCGGCTGTGGGACGGGGACATCCTGCCCGGACCCCTGGCCGACCTGCGGTTGAATGGCGATGGCAGCCTCAGCATCGTCGCGCTGGCGGCGGAGGAGCGGCGGTGCCAGGGCCGGGCCGTCATCCCCAACATCCTGGGCATGCCGATGGATGCCGCCCGCGCCGCACTGCTGGGTGCCGGCTGGCGGCCGGTGGCGGGGAGCAACTCCACCCCCGGGTCGCGCGAGGCCGATCTGACGCGGCGAGGGATCACGGAAGTCGATGGGTGTTCCGGCACCGGCATGGGCTTCTGCCGCTTCAACTATGTCGGCGCCGCCGGCAGGCTCGGCGTCATCACCGCTGGGGAGGCCGACCCGCCGACGGTCAGCGACTACGACGTGCAGTGCAACGCTGGGTAGTGGGGGGACCGACATTCGGCGTCGGACAGGAAGGCCGGGGAAAGAATTCCCCAGGCTCCTTCTTTCTGCGAGTCTTTCGGGCGTGGCCGCGGGGGGGACAGCATCCTTTGAACCCAACCTGGGTTCGCGCCGGAGGTCCAAGGCCTCCGGCGATTGAGGGTTCAGTCCACGCGGCCTTCTATAGTCCTCATGGCGTTCCCCCCTAGTCCTGAAGCCTGACGCCAAACTCGCAGAAAAAAAGATGGGGTTTCAGGGGAATTTCTTCCCCTGACCGTCCCGGCCCCCCTGGGCACCTTGTCCAGGGTGGGCGCGGGTCGAGGCCGGTCAGATTTCCGGCAGTTCCGCCGGGTCGAAGTGCCAGGCCGTTTCACCCTTTTCCGGGGGCGTCACCCAAAGCGGCAGTGCGTTGGGCGTGCGGACATTGATCGGCAGCCCGGCCACGGCGCGGAAGGCACGCCACAGAGCCCCATGCGCCACCACCAGCACCGGGCCCGGCTTTGCCAGTGCCCGGTCCAGCGCCGCGACGGTGCGCTGCTTCAGCGCTTCGAAGCTCTCGCCGTCATCCGGCGTCAGCTTACCGTCCACCCAGTCGTCGAACCAGCCGCCCATGGGCTGGCCTTCCTGCACGCCGAAGGAGACCTCCCGCAGCCCCTCATCGGTTTCCACAGGCAGGCCCAGCTTGGCCGCCACGACTTCCGCCGTGTTGCGGGCACGGGAGAGGGGGGAAGCGATGATGGTGGCGATGGTGCGCGGGCCGGTGGAGAGCGCTTCCAACGCCTTCGCCGCCCGCTCCGCCTGGGCCCAGCCCAGCGTGTTCAGCGGGATGTCCACATTGCCCTGGCTGAGGCCGCGGGCGTTCCAGTCCGTCTCACCATGGCGGAGGAACCAGAAAGGGGTCGCGCGGGGGACTTCCAGGCTCATGCCGCCATTCCGGAGGCGGCGAGCGCGCGCTGCACGGCCGGGCGGCCCAGCATGGCCTTCAAATGCGCCTCGATCCGCGGCGGCACCGGCATGCCGACGCGCTTCACCGCCCAGTATTCCACGAAGAACAACGCGGCGTCGGCGATGCTGTAGCCCTGCGGCATCACCCAGGTGTCGCCCTTCCAGGTCTTGTCGATCGTCTCCAGGTACTCGGCTGCCAGAGCCTTGCCCTGCTCGATCACCTTGGCCTCGTCGGCCGGGTTCGGCGTGAAGCGGCTGGCGCGGAACTGCCGGGTAAAGCCCTGCGGATGCACGGTGCCGGCGATGTAGTCGACGAAGGAGAGGGTGTCCGCCTGCGCTTCCACATCGGCCGGCCACAACCCGGCCTCGGAGAAGGTGGAGCCCAGATAGAAGGCGATGGCGGTCAGCTCGGTCAGCACGGCGCCATTGTCGCGCACCAGCACCGGCACTTTACCCTTGGGGTTGATAGCGCGGAATTCCGGCGTGTTCTGCGCCTGGTCCTTCAGCGCGACCAGCTGCAGCTCGAAGGGGCGGCCGATCTCTTCCAGAATGACATGGATGGCGACGGAGCAGGCGCCGGGCGAATAGTAGAGCTTCATAAGACCCCCCTTGGGATAGCCGGATTCGGCGGGGA
>Ga0308171_1001629_pt1 | contig 28467 bp, 24 predicted proteins | sample PhyGR1_FD_202135 | JGI IMG/M metagenome (GOLD analysis project Ga0308171, IMG submission 202135) | Phyllosphere microbial communities from UC Gill Tract Community Farm, Albany, California, United States - DLSLSG.R1 | ecosystem: Host-associated > Plants > Phyllosphere > Unclassified | place: USA...
GATCGTCATCATCGAGATGGAGTCGATGTCGAGGTCGTCGGTGAACGACTTCTCCAGGGCGACCTCGTCGGCCGAGATGCCGGTCTCATCGGTGATGAGCTCGGCCAGACCTGCGAGAACCTCGTCGGTGGTGAATGCCATGATTTCTCCTGTTCGTGGGTCGGCCCCGCGGTTACCCGTGGGCCTGGATCAGTCTAGGGTTCGACGCGCGCGCGTCAGGGGAGGACGACGACCTGCGCGCCGAAGACCAGACCGGCGCCGAAGCCGATCTGCAACGCGAGTCCGCCGCTGAGCTCGGGGTGCTCCTCGAGCAGTCGATGGGTGGCGAGGGGGATGGATGCCGCCGAGGTGTTGCCCGTGGTCTCGATGTCGCGACCGATGACCACCGTCTCCGGCAGTCCCAGCTGCTTGGCGAACTCGTCGATGATGCGCATGTTCGCCTGGTGGGGGACGAACGCGGCCAGATCGCTCGGCTCGATGCCCGCGGCCTCGATCGCCTGACGCGCGACCTTCACCATTTCCCAGACCGCCCAGCGGAAGACGGTGGGGCCTTCCTGTCGCAGCGTCGGCCAGGGGGCGGCCCCGTCGCGGAACTCGGTCAGGGTGGCGTTCATGCCGACGGCATCCGCCTTCGATCCGTCCGACCCCCAGATCGTCGGTCCGATGCCGGGCGTGTCGCTGGGCCCGACGACGACGGCGCCGGCGCCGTCGCCGAGAAGGAACGAGATGCTCCGGTCGGTCGGGTCGACGATGTCGCTGAGCTTCTCCGCACCGACGACGACCACGTGCTTCGCCAGGCCGCCGCGGATGAGGGCGTCGGCCTGGGCCACGCCGTAGGCGAATCCGGCGCACGCCGCATTGACGTCGTACGCCGCGGCGGGGTTGGCCCCGATGCGGTCGGCCACGATCGCCGAGGCGGAGGGCGTCTGCTTCGGGTTGCTGATGGTCGCCACGATCACGGCGTCGATGTCGGCGGGGTTCACGCCCGATTTCTCGACTGCCTCGCGCGCGGCTTCGGAGGCCAGGTCGATGGCATCCGTCTCCTTGTTCGCGCGGACGCGCGTGACGATGCCGGTGCGTTGACGGATCCACTCGTCGCTCGAGTCGATCGGCCCCACGAGGTCGTCGTTCGGGACGAAGTTCTCGCCGCGCGCGGCACCGTACGCGTAGATGCGCGTGTGTGCCGGGCCCTGCAACTGCCGGAGGGTGGGGGTGCTCATGCCTGGATGTCTTCTTTCAGGAGTGAGACGGCCGCGTCGAGGTCGTCGGGGGTCTTGACCGCCACGGTGGGCGTGCCGCGCAGGGCGCGCTTGGCGAGTCCCGTCAGCGCTCCCGCGGGGGAGAGTTCGATGATGCCGGTCACGCCGTGCTCGGCGAAGGACGCCATGCAGCGGTCCCAGCGGACGGGGGAGGCGACCTGGGCGACGACGAGATCGAGGGCACGGCGGCCCTCGGTGACAACGGAACCGTCGGAGTTGGTCCAGAGCGTCAGGCTCGGGTCCGAGACTTCGACGTCCGCCGCGGCCGAGCGCAGGGTCTCGACGGCGGGCTCCATGAAGCGCGTGTGGAAGGCGCCGGCCACCTGCAGCGGGATCACCCGTGCGCCGCGCGGCGCCTCGGCGGCGAGCTCGGCGAGGGCCGGAAGCTCTCCCGCGGCCACGATCTGGCCACCGCCGTTGTAGTTGGCCGGGGTGAGTCCGAGCGCTTCCAGGCGCTCCAGCACCGCGCTCTCGTCTCCGCCGACGACCGCGCTCATGCCGGTCTCGGTGACGGCGGCGGCCTCGGCCATCGCGCGTCCGCGCAGTCCGACCAGGCGCAGCGCGTCCTGCTCGGACAGGACACCGGATGCCGCCAGCGCGGCGATCTCGCCCACGGAGTGCCCCGCGACCCCGGCGACCGCGCTGCCGGTGCGCTCCATCAGCGCAGCCCACGACAGCAGGCTCGCGGCGACGATGAGGGGCTGGGCGACGCTCGTGTCGCGGATGCGGTCGGCATCCCACTCGGTGCCCGCGGCGACGAGGTCGACACCGGCCTGCTCGGAGTACGCGGCGAGGCGCTCGCGCGCCCCGTCGAGCTCGAGCCACGGCGTGAGGAACCCAGGGGTTTGCGACCCCTGCCCGGGGAAGACGGCGATGATCACGGTCCCATCCTGCCAAGGATCGGGCGCGGGCTTATGGAGGTATCGACACAGATATGCGGCGTGTCTTTGTGCGAGCCGTGCATCAACGGGGCAGAGAAGGGCGCCGACCGGCGGCTCCGCGCCGACGCGTGGCATCCGTTCCGATCGATCCGAGGATCAATGCGGTCTGGAGGATGAGCGCTTCGCGGGGGCCGGTGGCATCCCATCCGATCACTTCGGACACACGCTTCAGGCGATAGCGCACGGTGTTGGGATGCACGTACAGCTCGCGGGCGGTGGCTTCGAGCGAGCGGCCGTTGTCGAGGTAGCTCCAGAGCGTGGCGACGAGATCGGTGCTGTGCGCCTGGAGCGGACGGTACACGCGGTCCACCAGCGTCTGCTTGGCCACCGCGTCGCCCGCGAGGGCGCGCTCCGGGAGGAGGTCGTCTGCCTCGACCGGACGCGGAGCGTTGCGCCACGCACGAGCGACAGCGAAGCCCGCGAGAGCCGCGCGCGCGCTCTGCCCGGCGTCGACGAGAGCGGCGACCGGGGGGCCGAGCACGAGGTGGCCCGAGCCGAAGCCAGGTTCGAGACGCTTGGCGATCTCGGGGAAAGGGAGTTCTGTCGTGTCGTCGCCGCCGCGAGCGGGCATCTCAGCGCGTCCGAGGACGAGGACGAGACGCGACCCCTGCACGCCGATGAGGACGTCCACGCCGAGCTTGCGCGCGGTGCGGCGCACCTGGTCGACGTCGAACTGCGGGGGAGTCGTGCCCACGAGGACCGCGACCTCGCCGTGGCCGTGCCACCCGAGCGCGGCGATGCGGCTGGGCAGCTCTTCGTCGGCCTCACCGGTGAGGATCGAGTCGACGACGAGCGCCTCGAGACGTGCGTCCCAGAGCCCGCGCGCCTCAGCCGCACGCGCATAGACGTCTGCGGCCGCGAAGGCCACCTCACGCGAGTAGAGGAGCATCGCTTCGCGCACGCTCTTGCTGCGGCCCGCGACGCGCTCCTCCATCACTTCGACGGTGACGCGGACGAGCTGCAGCGTCTGCGTCAGGCTCACGCTCCGCAGAAGCTCTCGAGGAGCCGCCGCGAAGATGTCGGACGCGATCGCCGGTGTCTGCGCGGGATCCTCGACCCACTGGGTGAACGACGTGATGCCGGCCTGGGCGACGAGACCGACGGCCGAACGCCGGGCCGGCGGCATCCCGGCGTACCAGGGGAGCGTCTCTTCGAGACGCTGGATCGTCGCTGTCGCGAGGTCACCCGAGATGCGGCGCAACCAGACGAGGGTCTCTTCCTTGTCGCGAGCCGCTCGGTCTTTGCTCGCAGCCGACGTCTGCGAGTCCCGCGAAATGCGGTCGGGACCGGCCCCACCCGAGAGGGGGGAGCCGGTCCCGACCGTGGGTTCACTCACGTGATCAGGCCTCGCCACCCGCGTTGCCGCTGGTGCCGGCGTTGACGTCGTGCAGGCGGTACTTCTCGATCGCCTGACCGACGACCGCGCGGTCGACCTTGCCCTCTTCGGCCAGCGCCTGCAGGGCGCGGACCGCGAGCGAGGGGCCGTCGATCTTGAAGAAGCGGCGGGCCGCTGCGCGGGTGTCCGAGAAACCGAAGCCGTCGGCGCCGAGCGTCCAGTAGTTCTGCGGGACCCACTGCCGGATCTGGTCCTGGACGGCGTGCATCCAGTCGCTGACGGCGACGACCGGGCCCTGGGCTTCCTTCAGCTTGTCGGTGAGGTAGGCCACGCGCGGCTCCGCCTCCGGGTGCAGGAAGTTGTGCTCGTCGGCGGCGAGACCGTCGCGGCGCAGCTCGGTCCACGAGGTGACCGACCACACGTCGGCGACGACGCCCCAGTCGTCCTTCAGCAGGCGCTGGGCCTCGAAGGCCCACGGCACACCGACGCCCGAGGCGAGCAGCTGCGTGCGGGGACCGTCGCCCTCGCCCGCGGAGATGTGGTGGATGCCGCGGACGATGCCGTCGACGTCGACGCCCTCGGGCTCGGCTGGCTGCACGTACGGCTCGTTGTAGACCGTCATGTAGTACATGACGTTCGGGTCGGGGTGGTTTCCGCCGTACATGCGCTCGATGCCGGAGCGGACGATGTGCGAGATCTCGTACCCGTAGGCCGGGTCGTACGACACGGTCGCCGGGTTCGTGGATGCCAACAGCTGCGAGTGGCCGTCGGCGTGCTGCAGGCCCTCACCGGTCAGCGTGGTGCGACCGGCGGTGGCGCCGATGATGAAACCGCGCGCCATCTGGTCGCCGGCGGCCCACTGGGCGTCGCCCGTGCGCTGGAAGCCGAACATCGAGTAGAAGACGTAGACCGGGATGAGCGGCTCGCCGTGCGTCGCGTACGAGGTTCCGGCCGCGGTGAACGCCGCGAGGGCACCCGCCTCGTTGATGCCGACGTGGATGATCTGGCCCTGGGGGCTCTCCTTGTACGCCAGCAGCAGCTCGCGGTCGACGGAGGTGTAGTGCTGGCCCTTGGGGTTGTAGATCTTCGCCGTCGGGAAGTAGGCGTCCATACCGAAGGTGCGCGCCTCGTCGGGGATGATCGGCACGATGCGGTGACCGAAGTCCTTGACCCGGAGGAGGTCCTTCAGCAGACGCACGAACGCCATGGTCGTGGCGATCTCCTGCGTGCCGGAGCCCTTCTTGGGCAGCGCGTACGCGGCGTCGCCCGGCAGCTCGAGCCCGACGTGCGTGGTGCGACGCTCGGGCAGGAAGCCGCCGAGCGAGCGGCGACGCTCGAGCATGTACTTGATCGTCTCGTCCTGCTCACCGGGGTTGTAGTACGGCGGCTGGTACGGGTTCTCGTCGAGCTGCGCGTCGGTGACGGGGATGTCCATCGCGTCGCGGAACGCCTTGAGGTCATCGAGCGTCAGCTTCTTCATCTGGTGGGTCGCGTTGCGGCCCTCGAAGTGCGGACCGAGGCCGTAGCCCTTGATCGTCTTCGCGAGGATGACGGTGGGCTGGCCCTTGTGCTCCTTGGCGGCCTTGAACGCCGCGAACACCTTGCGGTAGTCGTGTCCACCGCGCTTGAGGCCCCACACCTGCTCGTCGGTGTAGTCCTTGACCAGTTCGAGAGCGCGGGGGTCGCGACCGAAGAAGTTCTCACGGACGTAGGCGCCGTTCTCGGCCTTGTACGTCTGGTAGTCGCCGTCGGGGGTGCTGTTCATGAGGTTGAGCAGCGCGCCCTCGGTGTCGCGGGCGAGCAGGTCGTCCCACTCGCGACCCCAGACGACCTTGATGACGTTCCAGCCGGCTCCGCGGAAGAAGCTCTCGAGCTCCTGGATGATCTTGCCGTTACCGCGGACCGGGCCGTCGAGGCGCTGGAGGTTGCAGTTGACGATGAAGGTCAGGTTGTCGAGACCCTCGTTCGCCGCGACCTGCAGCTGTCCGCGGCTCTCGACCTCGTCCATCTCGCCGTCGCCGAGGTAAGCCCAGACGTGCGAGTCGCCGACGTCCTTGATGCCGCGGTTCGACAGGTACTTGTTCGACATCGCCTGGTAGATGGCGTTGATTGGACCGAGACCCATCGACACGGTCGGGAACTGCCAGAACTCCGGCATGAGGCGCGGGTGCGGGTACGACGGGATGCCGTTCGGCGCCTGCGACTTCTCCTGGCGGAAGCCGTCGAGCTGCGCCTCGGTGAGACGCCCCTCGAGGTACGCGCGGGCGTAGGCGCCGGGGGAGGCGTGGCCCTGGATGAAGATCTGGTCGCCGCCCGAGGGGTCGTCGAGACCGCGGAAGAAGTGGTTGAAGCCGACCTCGTACAGCGCGGCCGAAGAGGCGTAGGTCGAGATGTGCCCACCGACGCCGATGCCGGGACGCTGCGCGCGATGCACGGTGACCGCAGCGTTCCAGCGGATCCACTTGCGGTACCGGCGCTCGAGCTCCTCGTCACCGGGGAACTCGGGCTCGTTCTTCTGCGAGATGGTGTTGATGTAGTCGGTGGTGGGAACCATCGGCACGTTGAGGTGCAGTTCCTTCGAGCCCTTGAGAAGGCTCAGCATGATCTCGCGAGCGCGGGCCGGCCCCTTGGCCTGAACGAGCTGGCGGAGGGATTCCTGCCACTCCCCGGTCTCTTCGGGGTCGCTGTCCTGCGGCCCTTGCGAATACGGATCCTGGTCGTGAACAGTCACGGAAGACCTTTCGTCGTCTGGCAGGTCATGCCAGAGAATCGCCATACAAGTGCGGCAACCCTTGTTCGCTCCGCACAATCAACCAGCGTCCAGCCTAGCGAGTCGCGGGGACTTCGGATGCGCGCGGAACGCCCGGATAGACGGATGCCGCGGGGTAGGCCTTCGTCGAGCCGCCGAGCGGGTGAGTTTCCGGGCTAAGCCGCCTGCCCACTCCGTGGTCCTCGCCCGGCCGTGGACGCATCCGCGCCCGCACCCCCGGCACGTTTCACCCCGATGCCACGTGCACACCACCTGTGCGCATGTATGCATTCCTTTCCTAGTTTTGCGCCGTGTCCACTGCCACCTCATCCATCAACCGCCGTCATTTCCTCGGGGGCGCGGGAGCAGGGGTCGCGGCTGCCGCGGTGTCTTCCGTGGTCCCCACGCCCGCCGCCCACGCCTCGCCGTCCTCCGGAGAGTCGTCTGGCCCCACGACCGTGATCACGGTGACCGGCGCGGTCCTCGGCATCCCGTTCATCACGGGAACATCGCAGCTGGACGTGGCCGAGTACGCCCGTCGGGCGGCGATCAACACGACCGCTCTGAACGACGCCTGGACGCGCGCCCTCGCTGCTCTTCGCGTCGTTCCCGCGCCGACGACGTCTCCGGCCTCGGGAAACAGCGTGAACTGGCTCGAGAACGCGTCGGTGGTGATCCGGGTGCCCGCGGGCTTCTACGCGATCGACTCCTGGGACATGTCCGTTCGCGCTTCCGATCTTCACCTCCCCGGGTCGGAACGCGACGCCGGCGTGCAGTACGGGGAGTGGTCGGTACGCATCACCGTAGAGGCCGACGGGGTTGTTCTGGTCGCAAAGGACCACCCCTCCGTCGCCTCCGCCGGCACACCCGTGGTGTACCTCGGCAGCCCCGACTCACCGGGTCACGGGTACGACCTCCTCAAACGCGTCACCATTCGTGGGCTCAGCATCCAGAGCGACGGACATCCCATCCAAGGCTTCTACGTGGCGAATCGCTCGGGGCTCACGGTGGAGCACGCGCAGGAGGTCCGCCTCGAAAGGCTCTCGATCTTCGGTCTCGCCGACGAAGGACTCCGCCTCGTCGGAGTCATGGACTCGACCATCGAGGCCACGTTCATCGGGTGGTGCGCGCGAGCCTCCCGGACCGGCTCCACCGCTTACGCGCTGTCGCTCCTCAGCCACCGGGATGCTTCGGGCGGGCTGCTCGACAACTGCAACGCGATCCGCATCATCGACACCCACGTGGAGTTCTGCGACCACGAGCTCCTCCTCGATCGTGGGACGCGCCATGTCGAGATCATCGGCAGCAAGTTCGAGCACGGGTGGGGCACGACCTCGGTCACCTCTCCGATCTCGATCGGGTACCCGCCGAACGTCGCTTCGTCGGCGGACCGCGTCCGCGAGATCAGCTTCACCTCGTGCATGTTCGTGCAGAACACCTACCACTCGCCGGCGGGGGGTCACCCCTCTCACGTCGTCGTGGGCGAGCTGGCCTACGGCGGGGGAGAAGCGGAGTTCGCCAAGACGGCGGTGACCTTCGCCGCGTGCCACTTCTCGACTCCGGACGGCGTCGGGGAGCGATGGTTCACGGGCGGGGACACGACCTTCATCGGCTGCGACTTCGGTGGCTGCGGCACGGCCTCGGAAGATCCCGCGTGTTTCGATCTGGCGAACGATGTCACCCTCGACGACTGCCGGTTCTCGGTGGTCCGACGAATCCATGACGGCCTTACGGGCAACACGGCGAACGGGGCCGCGGGTTCCGAGATCACCGGCTCGCGCGCCGACCTCTTCCGATTCCGAGGGGGCGCCTCACGCGTCCTGAATCCCGTCATCTACTTCCCCCCGCCGGCCGACGGCCAGGCCGGAGCGCCCGGCGCCCTGGCCACGATCGGCCGCAGCGTCGGTGACGCGAATCGCATCGCCGGGTGGCATCCGGCGAACTACGGCCTTCCGGGACTGTCCGGAAACATCGCGATGATCGGGTACGAGGACACCGGCAGGAGGCATCTCGGCTCCTCACTCGTCGTCGAAGCGCTCACGGGCTCTTCGAGCCCCGTCCTTTCGCCTGACCCGAACGGTCGCGTGTCGGTCTGCGGCTGGGAACAGGTGCGCCTCGAGGGCGGCAGAACCTATCGGTCGTTCGCCGACGGCTACGCGGGTCAAGTCGTCCGCGTCGTCGCCAACGACTCGGCCATCACCTTCGAACCCGGCGAACTCGTTCTGAAATCCGGTGCGACCACGGTGGCCGGCACCTCGGACATGACGTCGTTCGTGTTCTACGCCTTCGGATCGGCGGCCGCGTGGTTCCAAATCTGATGCGCTCCTCGCTCAGCGCGGTTTTCGATCCTAGGGCGAACAGTCTGAACGCTCTGCGACTCGGCCTTGCGCTCCTCGTCCTCGTCGCTCACGCCGCCGAGCTCGGCGGATACGGTCGAGATCTCCAACCACTCGGCGCGTGGGCGGTCGTCGGTTTCTTCTGCATCTCGGGATACCTCATCACGGCGAGCCGGGAGCACTCCGCGTCCCTTCGGGACTTCCTCTGGCGCCGGTTCCTGCGCATCTATCCGGCGTTCCTGACGACTCTCGTCGTCGTGGCTTTCGTCGTCGCGCCCGCCGCGGGTCTGTGGGCGGGCGCGGGGGAGTGGTCTCCAGAGAGTGCGATCACCTACGTGCTCCGCAATCTCGCGGTGTGGATCTTTCAGCTCGACATCGGCGAAATGCTCGGTTCGACACCGTTTCCGAGTGTCTGGAACGGCTCGCTGTGGACGCTCGGTTACGAAGTCCTCTGCTACCTGGTCGTCGGAGCAGTCTTCCTCCTCCCCGGACGTTCGCACCGGCTCACGATCGTCGTGCTCTTCCTCGCCTCGAGTGTCGTCGCGGGACTCGCCTCGGGCGGGATCACCGTCGCCCCGGGCACCGCCTCGACGTTCTGCGCCCTCCTGTCCTCCTTCCTGTCGGGCGCCCTGCTCTATCTCTGGCGCGATCGTGTCCCCGTCCACAGGGTGGGCGACGTCGTCGCGGCCACCCTCGTCGTGGCGCTCGCGGCGGGAGGGGCGTTTCCGGGGCTCGCGGGCCTGCCTGTCGCCTACCTCCTGATGTCCCTGAGCGTCCGTCTGCCGTTGGCACGGGTCGGAGCCCGGAACGACATCTCCTACGGCGTCTACATCTACGCCTTCCCCGTGCAACAGGTGCTCGCGTGCGTCTTCTCCCCCGCCGTCCTTCCGCTTTGGGTCTTCATCGGGCTGAGCCTCGCCTTCACGGTGCCGCTCGCGTGGGCGAGCTGGCTGTTCGTCGAACGCCCCGCACTGCGGGCGAAGCACCTCTTCGCTCGCAGCGCCAAACGACGTTCCATCGGGCGCGGGTCTACCCTGAGCGCGTGACCTCCAGCGCATCAGCGGGCTTCCGGACCCGACCCGAGCATCGCTGGCCGGTGCTCATCGCCCTCGGCGTCGGTACCGGGTTGTACGCGGTCCTCCCCAGCGACGCGTCGGGCATTCTGCGCTACGTCGTCGTGATCGCCGGCGTCCTCTGCGCGATCCCCATGGTGGTCACCAACCCCGCACGGTTGACGCGGGAGACGCGTGTGGGACGCGGTTTCGCGCTCGCGTTCACCGTCGTGCTCCTCGCCGCCAACCAGGTGGCCTTCTTCCTTCTCGTCCACCAGCTGCTGCAGGGCGAGGGGAGCGGAGCCACGACCCTGTTGGGCGCCGCGCAGGTGTGGGCGATCAACGTCATCGGCTACGCCGTCGTCTACTGGGAGATGGACCGGGGCGGCCCGATCGCCCGCCGCCGCGACGCCCGCGACGAGCTGCCGCCCGCCGACTTCCAGTTCCCGCAGGACTCCGACCGCGACGCCGTGAGCGAAGTCGCCCGGCGCTCCTCCGACGTCGAGGACTGGGCCCCGGGGTACGTCGACTACCTGTACTTCTCGGCATCCAACGCGATGGCCTTCAGCCCCACCGACGTCATGCCGCTGAGCACGCGCGCGAAGATGTTCATGATGGTGCAGGCGATCTCGGGGTTCGTGCTGCTCGCACTCGTGATCGCGCGGAGCGTGAACATCCTGAGCTGACGGTGGTGGGCCCTGCCGGGATCGAACCGACGACATCCACGGTGTAAACGTGGCGCTCTACCAGCTGAGCTAAAGGCCCGGGATGCCTCGAGTCTAGCGGGCGAGCGATCGCGCGCAGAGCTCGACGAGGAACGAGTAGACAGCGAGGCTCGGGTCGGCGACCAGCTCGTGCGTGCCGTCGGCCGGGGGAGCCACCCGCTTCCAGCCGCGCCCCGGGATGATGACGTCGTACCGCTCCGCTCCGGCGCCATGGATGAGGATGTCGGTCCAGGGCGCGGTGTCGTCGCGCACCGCGGCCTCGAGATCGGCGGTCTCCACGGTCGGCACCTCGGGGTCGTCGATCGGCCAGAACGGCGCGAGTCCGGTCCACGCGGCGACGAAGGCCGGCAGGTGCTCGGGGACGATGAGGGCGTGGTGGCGACGTTCAGGATCGGCGGTCGCTTCTCCCGCGTGCAGCTCCGCAATCGAGGGGTCATGCGAGACCACCATCCCGCGCGGTCCGGCGAAGGCCACGAGCACCGCGGAGCGATCGCCGCGACGAGCGCGGACGACGAGCACCGGGTCTCGAGAGCCGAGGGCGTAGGCGACGGCGGTACCGGTGGGAGTGAGCGTCGACGCGTCGTCGATGAATCCGGCCGCGGCGAGTTCGGCGGCGGCATCCGTCCCTCTCACCCGGCGGGGAAGCGACGCGGATCCCCCTCGGAGGCGGGAGGCACCCGCGCGGAGCACTGTCAGCGCCGCCGTCGAGGCGACCGGGGCGGTGGTGGTGGAGGCGAGCGGCGCAAAGGCCGTGAGGTCTTCGAGCGGGAAGCCGACGCGTCTCGAGGCCTGGGCGTCGACCGGCGCGGCGCCCACGGCGCGAGCGGCGGCCTCCACCTCGGCAGGGTCGGCCGTGAGACGCAGCTGCGCGGCGATCCATGAGAACACCGGCCTCAGCGCGCCGAGCTGCGCGGGGGTCGCGCTCGCGGAGAGATGCACATGGTGCGTGCCCGTGGCCCACACGGTCTTGGTCACGACCACGTCCGTCGTCTCGACCGGGTACACGAACGCGATCTGTCGCGCGCGGGCAAGGGTGGCATCCGGATCCTCGTCCCACAGGTCGACGCCCACCACGCGGGCACCGGGATGCTGACGGCCCGCGGCGAGGAGCGCCGCCGTGGAAGCATCCATCAGGGGAGCGGCGCTCTCGACCGCCGTGAGGACGAGGTTCGGCTGGAAGCCCGGCTGCGGCTCGCGCAGGGTCAGGACGAGTTCGGCACCGTCGTACTCGGACGCGACGAAACCGTCGGGGTGGCGCACGACCGCGTGGGGAGTGTGCGCCTCGAGAATCGCGGGCGCGGGCATCCGCTCATCGGCGGTGGAGAACTTCACGCCTGACCGCCTTTCGTCGTCACGTCGCCACGCCAGGCGCGGTACCACCGTGGCAGCAGAAAGCGCGGCAACCAGAACGCCCCGACGATCGCGACGAGCAGCAGGATCGCCGCGACGCCGATGAGGACGGCGAACGCCCCGGGCGAGTACGGGTTCACGAGAATCCCGATGGCCGCCGTCAGGAACGCCGCACCGAGCCACAGCCAGGCGAACCCGATCGTGCTGCCGAACCCGTGACGAACGCGAATCCACCCCTTCCACCGGCCGGAGTACGCGACCGCGCCGAGGACGAGGAAGACGACGCCGAGGAGCAGCCCCGCGGTCACAGGAGGTTCCCCTGCGTCTCGGGCTCGACGCCGATCGGACCCGGCGCCACGATCTCGACGTTCTCCTGCCGGACGTCGTCCATCACGTCCTGCGCGATCTCTTGACCGCCCCATCCGCCCAGGACACCGCCGATCACCCCACCGATGACGCCGCCGATGACCGTGCCGGGTCCGGGGAAGATCGAGCCGATGCTCGCGCCGAGCAGAGCGCCGCCCCACGCGCCGCCCGCACCGCCGGCGACCGAGGAGCTGCCGATGACCAGGGTGTCGACCGCGGCCTCCTCCTGGCGCTGGTCCTCGGACCATTCCGGATGCCGCGTGAGGGTGTCGTTGTAGCTCTCGCCGTAGACGCTCCAGTACGTCAGCCCCGCGCCGAGGAGCCCCAGTCCCTTGCCCACACGCCCCGCCCAGGCCGGCGGCGTGCCCACGCCGTCGGGGGCGAACTGCGGCTGACCGTTCCATCCCGGCAAACCCGAGATGCGCGGAGGAGTGTCGGGCAGAAGGTTGCTCTCGAGCATCCACGCCCCCGACGGCCGCTGGACCCACACCTCTCCGTCGATGAGGCTGCGCGGCCAGGTCGGGTTGATCTGCCCGGCCGTGAGGGTGATCTCGTCCGGGAGGAGCGCTCCAGGACCGGGCACCAGGAGCGTGCCGCGATAGCGCGTGAGCAGTTCGGCGGCCAGACCCTGCACCCCCGAACCGGCGTTGCCGTTGACGATCTCGAGGCCGTCGTTCAGAAGCCAGGATGCCGAGGTCCGAAGGGCACGAAGGGCTCGGGCGCATTCCTGGTCGGCGGCTGTGACGTCGGCCTCGAACAGTGTCCGCGCGCGACCGACTTCGTAAAAGGTGGGCGCGTCCGGGTCGCGGTCCGCCATCGGGAGCTCCGACTGCTCGTCGACCGTCTGCAGGTCGGTGAGCAGGGCGGCGCGGCGCGTCTCGAGGGACGCGAGGGTGTCGGCGTAGGTCCGTAGGGCCGAGACAGCCGACGACAGTGTGCTGGTCAGTTCGTCGACGGCGAGCGGCAGCGGCGCCATCGCGCCGTACGCCGTCTGGGCCTCGGGGGCTTCGTAGACCGCGCTGAGACCGTTCCAGGTCGTCGTGATGTCGGTGATGGCGTCGTCTAGTCCGTTCAGAACACCGGCGAGCGTGTCTGCCGCGGCTGACACGGCGGTCGAGCTCGGGACCGCGACGAGCGATCCGGCCGAGAGGACGGGCGTGCTCACGGCTCGAGTCCGTTCAACGTCGACTGCGTCTGCGCGGCCATGTCGTAGTCGGCGTGTTCGTAGAGCGCGATGACGCTCTCCGTCGTCTCGGTGACCGTGCTCACGTGCCGCCGCATGCCCGCGAGGCGGATGAGGAACGGGTCCGCGGCGACCTCGGCGAGGGCCGCCGAGGTCTCGCCTTCTCCGACGGCCGTCTGGGCCGTGTCGAAAGCGTTCGCGGTCGCGGTCACGACGGCGTCGATCGCCGCGGCGTGTTCGTCGGCGGTGCGGCAGACGGCGCGCGCCTGCACGGGGTCGATGCTCCATGTCACGGTGATGGCATCCCTTCATCCGGGGGGTCCGTGCGTTCCAGGCTACCTACGGCGCTGCGGTGTCCGACCCTCGCGGTAGCGTGGACTTCGTGAACGCCGACCCCGCTGACCAGCGCAAACTGCTCGATCTCGCCGACCTCGATGCCCGGATCCGGCACGACGAGCGTGTCGCCGGCAACCCGCCGCAAGCGGCCGAAGTGCGCGATCTGATCGCTCAGCGCGCCACCCTCACGCAGGAGCTGTCGGGCCGCGCGAACGCGCGCGACGACCTCACAGCCGAGATCGCGCGCCTCGAGTCCGACGTCAAGGTCGTTGATGCGCGCATCGCGCGCGACACCGAGCGCCTCGCCGCGTCCTCCAACCCGAAGCAGGCGCAGGGCTTCGAAAGCGAACTCACCGCTCTCGCCCGCCGCAAGAGCGATCTCGAAGACATCGAGATCGAGCTCATGGAGCGTCTCGAAAGCGCGGATGCCGCCGTCGCCGAGCAAGAGGCACGGATCGCCGAGACCAATGCACGCGGTGCCGAACTCAGCGCCGAAGCCAAGCGCGTCGTGGCCGAGGCTACTGAGCGTCTCGAGGGTGCCCGCCGCGATCGCGGGGCCGTCGCCGGGTCCCTTCCGGCCGACCTCCTCGCTCTGTACGAGCGCCTCGCCGCGCGCGGAAACGGCGCCGGGCTCCTGCGCGCCGGAGCGTGCGAAGCCTGCCGCATGGTGCTGCCGCCGAGCGACCTCGCGACCGTCCGCCGCGCGCAGACCGACGAGGTCGTCTTCTGCCCCGAGTGCGGGGCGATCCTCGTGCGCACCGAAGAATCGCGGTGAGCCGCCCTGGCGTCCGCGGCCTCTGACGCGGTCGTCGTCGCCCGGACCGCCACCGGCGACGTCGTTCTGATCGACCTGGATGCCACGGGCACCGCGACCACGACCGTCACGGTCGCGCTCTCCGACGCGCCCGAAACGATCCGCGCGCGAGAGGCGGCGGGGGCCGTCCGGTGGATCTGGAACGACACCCGCGCCTGGTATGCCGGTCTCCTCGCCGCGGGGGTTCGGGTGGCGCGCGCGTGGGACCTCCGTCTCGTCCACGCGCTGCTGCGCGATGCGGCCGCCGTGGTCGACGATCACGGGCTGCGCGCGGCGCGCGCGTGGGACGCCGTCCTCCCGGACACCCTCGTCGCCGACACGCTCTTCGATCTCGCCGAGGCGGCATCCGGCCCTCCCGAGAGAGCCGAGGCCGCGCTCGAGGAGTACCGCCGCCAGCGTGACGCCATCGACGACTCGGCTTCACCCGCAGCACTGCGGCTGCTCGCCGCCGCAGAGTCGGCGGGGGCCCTGATCGCCGTCGAATTGCACGCGGCCGGGTTGCCCTGGAGCGTCGAGGCGCACGGCGAGCTGCTCGAGCGCCAGCTGGGCGAGCGCCGGGGGCAAGCACTGCCGGCGCGGATCGAAGAGGCCGCCGCGCGCGTGCGCGCGGCCCTCGACGATCCAACCGCGTCCCTCGACTCGCAACCGCGGCTCCTGAAGTCGCTGCATCGCGCCGGCCTCTTCGTGGAGTCCACGAGTAGGTGGGAGCTCGCGGAGCACGACCACCCGGTCGTCGCGCCCCTCGTGGCCTACAAGAAGCTCATGCGCCTGTACACCGCGAACGGGTGGACGTGGATGTCGGAGTGGGTGCGCGACGGACGGTTCCGTCCCGTGTACGTGCCCGCCGGAGTCGTGACCGGGCGCTGGGCGTCGTCGGGTGGGGGAGCCCTCCAGATTCCCCGGCAGTTGCGCGTCGCCGTCCGCGCCGACCCGGGCTGGACTCTCGTCACCGCCGACGTGGCACAGCTCGAGCCCCGCGTGCTCGCCGCGATGGCCCGCGACACCGCCCTCGCGGACGCCGCGCGGGGCCGCGATCTCTACTCGGGTGTCGTCGAGGCCGGCGCGGTGGCCACGCGCGCCGAGGCGAAGATCGCGATGCTCGGCGCCATGTACGGAGCGACGACGGGGGAGAGCGGGCGTCTCCTCCCGCGCCTGCGGCGCACGTTCCCGCGGGCGATGGCCCTCGTGGATCACGCCGCGCGCGTCGGAGAAGAGGGCGGAGTCGTCTCCACCTGGCTCGGTCGCACATCGCCCGGTCCCGGCGAGGCCTGGCGGGCGGTGCAGTCGCGCGCCGGCGACGCCGAGGCATCCGGAATCGACGAGACCCGGGCCCGCCGCTCGGCCCGTGATCGCGGGCGCTTCACGCGCAACTTCGTCGTCCAGGGCACGGCCGCCGAGTGGGCGCTGGCGTGGCTCGCCGACCTGCGCGGGCGCTTGGCTGCCCTCGAACCCGTGGATGCCGCCGCCGCGGCGCCGCGGTCCGGCCCCGTGTTCGGACGCCGACCGCACCTGGCGTTCTTCCTGCACGACGAGATCATCGTGCACACGCCCGTGGTGCACGCGGAGGCCGTCGCCGCCGCCGTCAGGGAGTCGGCAGCGGCCGCGGGGACGCTGCTGTTCGGATCGTTCCCGCTCGACTTCCCCCTCGATCTGAAGATCGGCGAGACCGCCGAGAAGGCATGAGGCGCCGGGCGGAGCTGCTCGCGCCGGTAGACTCGGTCCTGCGAATGGGTCGGCTGGACGGTCGCGTCACGGGTTCGCCCGTGCCGAGGAACGTCCGGGCTCCACAGGGCAGGACGGTGGGTAACACCCACCCGGAGCAATCCGCGAGACAGTGCCACAGAGAGTAGACCGCCCTTCTGCCCCCGCCGCGAAATCGTCGGGGCAGGAGAGTAAGGGTGAAAGGGTGGTGTAAGAGACCACCGGGGGTCGTGGTGACACGACCCGCCAGGTAAACCTCGTCCGGAGCAAGGCCAGACAGGGGATGTCGACGCGGCTCGCCGAGTCCCCGGGTAGGCCGCTGGAGCGGCACGGCAACGTGTCGCCGAGAGAGATGACCGTCCACGGGGTCCTCAAGCTTGTCGAAGGGACCCCCGGACAGAACCCGGCGTACAGGCCGGCCCATTCGCTTCACTCGCTCGATCGGTCGAGCTCGCACCGCGGGGCCAGACCTGCACGCCGGTCCGTCGACGGCGGTGGTCAGCCGCAGAGGGTCGCCTGCGCGGCCTCGGCAACGATGGTCCCGTCGCCGGCCTGAGCCGAGATACCGGCGGGAACGACGAGCAGGACCTGGTCGGCGGGGGTCCCGGCATCCAGCTGCTCGCAGGTGCTCTCGCCCAGCGAGATCAGCTGCTCGTCGGTCGCCTTGCCGAGATCGCCGAGCTTGCTGCGCACCTCGGTGAGGTAGGCGGCATCCTCGGTCGAGGCGGGCGCCTCGGTCTCTTCCGGCTCGACGACCACGGAGGTGTCGCCGGAGGAGAACGTGCCGGTCTGCCCGGGAGTGACGGTGATGTTCTCCTGGGTCGTTTCGCTGCTGCATCCGGCCAGGAGGACAGCGGCGGTGGCGAGGACGAGGACGGCGGGGAGACGTTTCATGGCTCCACCATAGGGAGCCGAAAACGCGCCCGTCAGGAAGCGGCTGTCACTTGACAGCGGGCAGTGCCTCGGGCAAAGGAACGGCGAGGGAGGCCGCACCGATGATCCCGGCATTGTTGCGATGCTTAGCGGGCACGATCGGTGCGCGCAGCTTCAGCAGTGGGAGGAACTCCTCCGAGTGCTTGGACACGCCACCGCCCACGACGATGAGGTCGGGGCTGAAGAGGAACTCGACGTAGTCGTAGTACCACTGCAGGCGCTTGGCCCACTTCTCCCACGACAGTTCTTCGCGCTCCATGGCGGAGTACGCGGCATAGCCCTCGGCATCCCGCTTGTGACCGCTGCGCTGCAGGTGACCGAGTTCGCTGTTCGGCACGAGCACGCCGTCGTAGATCATCGCCGAGCCGATGCCCGTGCCGAGGGTCGTGAGGATCACGAGGCCGTCGATGCCCTTCGCGGCGCCGTAACGCACCTCGGCAATCCCGGCGACGTCAGCGTCGTTGGCGAAGTGGATGTCGCGCGAGAGGCCGTGCTCGAAGAACTTCTCGGCTTCGAAGCCGATCCACGATTTCGAGACGTTCGCGGCCGACATCGTGCGACCGCCCTTCACGATGGCGGGGAACGCCACACCGAGTGGGAGGTCGGCGGGAGCTTCGAGCGTCTCGAGCACCTCCTTGACGGCGGCCAGCACGTCGGCGGGCTCCGCGCCGGCGGGGGTGGCGACCTTGACGCGGTCGCTGATCAACTCCCCGGCATCCAGGTCGACGATCCCCGCTTTGATGCCGGTTCCGCCGATGTCCACTCCGACCGCGCGCGACGCATTCGTTGCCATGCCCTCCAGCCTATCCAGCCGAGCGGCCCGGATCAGTAGGATCGACGAAGGCCCGGCGGAACTGCGCCCGAGGCTCGTGACCCACTCGAGGAGCGATCGTGAGCGACGAGAACGCGAAGTACTGGTACAACCTGGAGACCCACGAGGTCGAGCAGGGCTACGCCTCTCCGGCGATCGACCGCGCGGGTCCCTTCGACACCGCTGAAGAAGCGGCGCGTGCGCCCGAGATCCTTCGCGAGCGGTCGAGGCAGTGGGCCGAAGACGACGCCCGCGACGACCGCTGAGCATCGACGGCGCCACCCGCTGACCGCACGGACTGAGAACGAGGGATGACGATGGACAAGCAGCGCGATTTCGTTCTGCGCACGATCGAAGAACGCGGCGTGAAGTTCGTACGCCTGTGGTTCACCGACGTCGTGGGCACCTTGAAGTCGGTGGCGATCGCCCCGGCCGAGGTGGAGGGAGCCTTCACCGAGGGGCTCGGATTCGACGGTTCCGCGATCGAGGGTCTGACCCGCTCGTACGAGTCGGACCTTCTCGCCCACCCCGACCCCACGACCTTCCAGATCCTGCCGTGGCGCGGCGAGATCGACCCGACGGCGCGCATGTTCTGCGACATCACGACCCCCGACGGTCAGCCGGCGGTCGCCGACCCGCGGCACGTGCTGAAGCGCACCCTCGCGAAAGCCGCCGATGCGGGCTTCACGTTCTACACGCACCCCGAGATCGAGTTCTACCTGCTGAAGTCCTCGCAGCTCGGTCCCGACGGGCGTCCCGAGCCGGTCGACTCGGCGGGCTACTTCGACAACGTCCCCGGCGGCACGGCGCACGACTTCCGTCGCCGCTCGGTGCGGATGCTGGAAGACCTCGGCATCTCGGTCGAGTTCAGCCACCACGAGGGCGGGCCCGGCCAGAACGAGATCGACCTGCGCTACGCGGACGCTCTCACCACCGCCGACAACATCATGACCTTCCGCACGGTCGTGAAGGAGGTCGCGATCGAGCAGGGCGTGTACGCCACCTTCATGCCCAAGCCCATCAGCGGGCAGCCCGGCAGCGGCATGCACACGCACCTGTCGCTGTTCGAGGGCGACATGAACGCGTTCTACGAAGAGGGCGGGCAGTACCAGCTCTCGAAGGTAGGCCGTCACTTCATCGCGGGCCTCCTCCGCCACGCGAACGAGATCTCGGCCGTGACGAACCAGTTCGTCAACTCGTACAAGCGCCTCTGGGGCGGTGACGAGGCTCCGAGCTTCATCTGCTGGGGGCACAACAACCGCTCGGCCCTCGTGCGCGTGCCGCTCTACAAGCCGAACAAGGGCCAGTCGACGCGCGTCGAGTACCGCGCCCTCGACTCCGCGGCCAACCCGTACCTGTCGTACGCGCTCATGCTCGCGGCCGGCCTGAAGGGCATCGAGGAAGAGTACGAGCTGCCCGCGGAGGCCGAAGACAACGTCTGGTCGCTCACCGACTCCGAGCGCCGCGCCCTCGGCTATGCGCCGCTCCCGGCGAGCCTCGACCACGCTCTCGAGTACCTCGAGGAGTCCGAGCTCGTCGCCGAGACGCTGGGGGAGCAGGTGTTCAAGTACGTGCTGCTCAACAAGCGGCGCGAGTGGCAGCAGTACCGCGCCCAGGTCACGCCGTTCGAGCTCGCGAGCAACCTCGAAGCGCTCTGACGCCCGCCGGACATGACGGGCGATCGATCGACGGCGCTCACCGCCCTGGCGCGCATCGGCTTCTCGCGACTCGCGGAAGCCGATGCGCTCCTGAGTGAACTCGAGGAGCTCACCGGCGTCCCGAGGGCCGATGCCACGACGTTGGCACAGCGCGTCGCCGACCCCGATCGCGCCCTCTCGTCGATCGTCCAGATCGCCCGCCGGAACACGGATGCCGTGCGCACCTGCGCCGCGGACGCCGGCGCATGGCGCGCGCTCTGGGATATCGTCGGCGCCTCGGACGGGTTCGCGGAGTTCTACCTCCGCCATCCCGAGGAGCTCGCTCACCTCGCCGGGGCGGGTCTGACCATCCCCGACGAGCAGGCTATGCGCGTCGAGCTCCTGGCATCCGTCGGCGACGAAGACGGCTTCGCCGCGGACTCCTCGGATGCCGCCTGGCTCGCGCTGCGCGTCCGCTACCGGCGGCTGCTGGCCCGGATCGCCGCCTACGACCTCGGCCAGGACGACCCGGCCGGCGCGATCGACATGGTCTCTGCCTCCCTCGCCGACCTCGCCGGAGCGGCACTCGAAGCATCGCTGAGCGTGGCCCGCGCGCGCGTGTCCGGGACGGGACCGGCCGCCTTCCCACGCGCACAGGTCGAGGCGACGCAGTTCGCGATCATCGCGATGGGCAAGACCGGTGCGCGCGAGCTGAATTACGTCAGCGACGTCGACGTGATCTTCGTCGGCGGGTCGTCGAACGAGGAGGTCGTGTCCGAAGCCCGCGCGATCGACATCGGAACGCGCCTGGCCGTGCAGACGATGCGCGGGATCTCCGGCCCCGAGATCGAGCCGCCCCTCTGGGAGGTCGACCCGAACCTGCGCCCCGAGGGCAAGCAGGGTGCGTTGGTACGGAGCCTGGGCTCCCACCGCCAGTACTACGACCGGTGGGCGAAGAGCTGGGAGTTCCAGGCACTGTTGAAGGCCCGGGCGATCGCGGGTGACGCGCAGCTGGGGGCCGAGTACGTGGCGGCCATGCAGCCTCTGGTCTGGCACAGCGCCGCGCGGGAGAACTTCGTCGAGGGCGTGCAGCGCATGCGCGAGCGCGTGACCGACCACATTCCCGCGAGCGAGGTGAACCGTCAGCTGAAGCTGGGGCCCGGTGGCATCCGCGATGTCGAGTTCACGGTGCAGTTGCTCCAGCTCGTGCACGGGCTCACCGACGAGCGGATCCGACAGCGCGGCACGCTCGAGGCGTTGGACGCTCTCGTGGCGGAGGGATATATCGGCCGGTCCGAGGCGGAGGCGTTCGGCCGCGACTACCGCCTGCTGCGTCTGCTCGAACACCGTCTGCAGCTGCGCGGGCTGCGGCGCACGGCGCTCCTTCCCGAGAAGCCCGAAGACCTTCGCGTACTCGCTCGAGCGACACGGCTGTCGGATTCCGCGGAGGGCGTGCAGGCGGCATGGGAGGGCATCAAGCGCGAGGTGCGCGACATCCACGTGCGCCTCTTCTACCGACCGTTGCTCTCGGCCGTCGCCGCCCTGCCCGAGGGGGAGCGGACACTTTCGACCGAGCAGGCGCGCGATCGCCTCGCCGCGATCGGCTTCCGCGATCCCGCGGGGGCGCTCCGCCACATCGCGGCGCTCACCAGCGGACTGAGCCGTAAGGCCACGATCCAGCGGCATCTCATGCCGATCATGATCCGCTGGTTCGCCGACGGCGTCGACCCTGATTACGGGCTCCTGGTGTTCCGCCGCATCAGCGAGCGTCTGGGGAACACGCCCTGGTTCCTGCGCGTGCTGCGCGACTCCGCTGGCGCGGCCGAGAGCCTCACCCGGGTGCTCTCGGGCTCGCGATACATCGGTGAGTTGATGGAGTGGATCCCGGAGGCCGTCGCCTGGCTCGATGACGACGCGCTGCTCCGTCCCCGCTCGGGCAAGGCGCTCGAAGATGAGGCGCGCGCGATCCAGACGCGCTGGCAGAACATCGACGACGCGATGCGGTCGGTACGAGCCCTTCGGCGCCGCGAGATGCTCCGCGTCGCGATGGCCGCCGTGCTCGAGGTCGTCTCGCTCGAGGAACTCTCCGACGCGCTCACGACGGTCACCGAGACGACGATCCAAGCGACCCTGCGCGCCGTACGCCGAGCAGTCGTCCCGCCCGAGGACGACGATCTCGACTTCTCCGTCATCGCCATGGGACGCTTCGGAGGCCGCGAGCTGGGTTTCGGATCGGATGCCGACGTCATGTACGTCTATCGGGCGAACGGCCTCGACCCCCAGCGCGCGAGCGCCCTCGCCCTGAGAATCGTCGCCGGCCTCCGCGAGCATTCCGAGGACCACCGGCTTCCCCTCGACCTCGACGCCGAGCTGCGCCCCGAAGGTCGGAGCGGACCGCTCGCCCGTTCGCTGGACGCCTACGCCGAGTACTACCGCCGGTGGTCGTTGTCGTGGGAGGCCCAGGCCCTGCTCCGCGCCCGCGGCGTCGCCGGGAGCGTCAAACTCATCAACGACTTCATGGCGCTGGCCGACGAGGTGCGCTACCCCGAGAAGGCCGACCCGAACGGCCTGCGCGAGATCCGCCGCATCAAGGCACGCGTCGAGAACGAGCGGCTTCCGCAGGGCGCCGATCCCGCGCGCCACCTCAAGCTTGGCCCGGGGTCGCTGAGCGATGTCGAGTGGTTGGTGCAGATCATCCAGCTTCAGCACGCGCGCGCCGTGCCGGGACTGCGCACGACCTCGACGCTCGGGGCCTTGAGCGCGGCGGCGGAGGCCGGCCTCGTCCCCGGCGACGCGGCCGAGAAGCTCGCGGCATCCTGGCACCTCGCCAGCCGCCTGCGGTCGGCCAACACTCTGCTCTCCGGGCAGACGAGCGATGTCCTTCCCGCGGACCGCTCGCGTCTCGACGGCATCGGACGCATCCTCGAGTACCCGCCGCGCTCCGCGACGCAGGTCGAGGAGGACTACCTCGGCGCGACCCGCCGCGCGCGCCGCGTCTTCGAGAAGCTGTTCTACGGCTGATCCATACCGGCCGGACGGATGCCACGGCGCCGGGCCGTGGCATCCGTCCCGCGTCAGGACATGAGGCGCTCGCGCACCTCGCGACGAAGGACCTTGCCGATCAGCGAACGAGGGAGATCGTCGACGACGATCACCCGGCGCGGGACCTTGTAGGCCGCGAGTCGCGACTTGCAGAAGTCGCGGACCGCATCCGCGGGGAGGTCGACCCCGTCGCGAACGACGATCGCCGCCGCGACATCCTCGCCGCCGCGGGGCTTGGGAAGAGCAACGACAGCCGCCGCCTCGATGTCGGGATGACCGACGAGCACATCTTCGACCTCGCTGGGCGACACGTTGAAGCCGCCCGTGATGATGATCTCTTTCAACCGATCGACGATGGTGACGAAGCCGTCGGGGGAGACCGAAGCAATGTCTCCCGTGCGCAGCCATCCGCCGTCCAGAAGGGTCTCCGCGGTGTCCGTGGGCCGGTTCCAGTAGCCCTGGAATACCTGCGGACCGCGCAGCAGCAGTTCGCCCGTCTCACCGAGCTCGACGTCGTTCTCGGGGTCCGCCGGATCGACGACGCGGATCTCGGTGCTCGGGAAGGGCACACCGACCGTTCCCGGGCGACGCGAGGGCCCGATCGGGTTCCCGAGGGCGACGGGGGAGGACTCGGTCATGCCGTAACCCTCGACGAGCAGGCCGCCGGTCGCGGCCTCCCAGCGATCCACCGTCGCAACCGGGAGGCTCATCGCCCCCGAGATCGCGAATCTGACGGTCGAGAGGTCGATCGTGCCGCGGGCCGCCGCGCGGGCGAGCTGGTCGTAGATGGGCGGAACGGCCGGAAGGAAGGTCGGCGGGCTCTTCGGAATCGCGGATGCCACGAGCTCGAGATCGTACTTCGGGAACAGCACGAGCTTGGCGCCGATACTCATCGCGAAGGTCAGGCACAGGGTCAGCCCGTACGCGTGGAACAGGGGGAGGACGCCGTAGAACGTCTCTTCCCCATCGCGGAGCCCGGGGACCCAGGCGCGCCCCTGCATCGCGTTCGCGCGGAGGTTGGCGTGGGTCAGCACCGCGCCCTTCGGGCTCCCGGTCGTGCCGCTCGTGTACTGGAGCAATGCGATGTCGTCGAGCCGCGGTCCCTGATGCTTGCGCGAGAGCGTGCCGTGAGTGAGGAGCGTTTCCCAGGGGCGCGCCTTCTTCGACGTCGGTGTGGAGGTCAGCTGCGCGCGCGCCTCGCGGGCCTTGCGCACCGGAAGTCGGAGGGCCAGGCGCTTCGAGCGCGGCATGGCCCGGGTGATGTCGACGCTGATGACGTGTTCGAGCGCCAGGTCGGCGGGGAACTCGGCGACGACGTCGGCGATCTTGTCCCAGACGATGGCGAAGCGCGCGCCGTGGTCCTCGAACTGGTGCCGCAGCTCGCGCGGTGTGTAGATCGGGTTGTGCTCGATGACGATGGCCCCGAGCCGCAGCGCGGCGTAGAACGCCGCCACATGCTGCGGGCAGTTCGGGAGCACCAGCGCGACCCGATCGCCCGCGCGGACGCCGAGCCGGCGAAGGCCCTCGGCCGCGTGGTCGATCAGGCGTCCCAGCTCACGATACGTCGTCGTGGCGCCGAAGAACTCGAGCGCGGGGCTCTTCCCGTACCGCGAGACGCTCGCGGCCATCATCTCGGGCAGCGTCTGCGTCGGTTCGTCGATCTCGTGCGGCACCCCGTCGGCGTAGGAGCTCAACCAGGGACGCGAAGAGTAAGGCAGGGGCATGGCATCCATCCTTGCGTCCCCCTCCGACATGACGGCGGCACGGCACCTGTGGGGATGCCGGGAGCCTGGACGCTCACGCCTCCTGCACGGCGGCCCGATCGTGCTCGCGGGAGCGTAGGAAAAGCGGGAGCGCGAAAGCGAGCAGAACCACCGCACCGATCCACCCGCTCACCCCGCGTAGCGCCGGCACCGCGAACATCGCGACCGCCCCGACAGCGACGAGGACACCGGCCAGAAGGCCGTAGAGCGGCATCCCGTACAACGAGACGAACGTGAGGTAGTGAGCCCCGACGATGATGAGGGACGCCGGCAGGAACAGCGAGGGAGCGACGCCTCCGAGGGCGATCGCCACGAGCAGTCCGATCGGCACGGTCAATGCGCTCTGCGTCGCCAGCGCCGCGGAAGGATGCCCCTTGGGGAGTGCGGCTGGCCCGCCCATCGCCTTCAAAACGAGCGCCGAGAGGGGGAAGATAAGCATTCCGCCGAAGAACAGGACGGCCACGGACAGCCACACCGATCCCCACTGGAGAGCGGCCGACGCCGCCGCCCAGATCACGGCAGACACGAGCGGACCGGAGAACCCACCTCGATAGACCCGTCGCACATCGGCCTGGGCGGTTTCGACATCCATGTGGCTCATCCTTTCAGACCGCGCTTCGGCGCCCACGCAGCGGCATGAGACCTGGAGTCCCGTCCGCCCCGGTTTCGAGACCGCGCTCCACGAGGACTTGTGGGACGTCCTCGACGTCGATGCCTCCGCCGCCGCCGTGGATGACCAGGGTCGTGTATCCGCGCTCGCTCTCGTCTATCGCGACACGGATCCGCCTCTCATCGTCGCCGAGACGACGACGCGCCATCAGGCCGAGGGCGAGCATCTCGTCGAGGGGTGCATCCGTCGCGCCATGGCGATCCTGGCCCATCGTGGTGCGACGAAGGTCGACTTCGACGGACACATCAGCGATCCGCACTTCCTCCCCGCCCTGTCTCGCCTCGAGCCGAGCGGACGGTGGTTCAGGATCGTCGAAATACCGGTGCCGTGAGCGGCGGGCCCTCGCGGTGACGACGCGATCGACCTACGCTGACGCCATGTGCCGCAACATCGTCCCGCTCCACAACTTCACCCCGCCGGCGACGGATGCCGAGTGTCACGACGCCGCGCTGCAGTTCGTCCGCAAGATCGTGGGGACGACGAAGCCCTCACGGGCCAACCAGGACGTCTTCGACCGCGCCGTGGCAGAGATCGCGGCATCCGTCCGTCATCTCCTCGACGATCTGGTGACGAGCGCCCCGCCGAAGGTCCGCGAAGAGGAGGCGGCGAAACGCCAGGCGCGCTCGGCCGAGCGCTACGAGGCAATCCGCGTCTTCCAGGAGCAGAAGCGCGCGGAACGACACGCATAGCAGCAGTCACGCTCCTTAGACGGTGATCGCGGGCCAGAGACGGTCATCTCATGGCGTTCTCGTTAATGAACCCGCGAAAGACTGTGCTGTGAGAAACCTATGCGAGAGACATCAATAATGCAGACATCCAAGCAGGATTTGAAACGACGCACGGTACTTGCAGGACTCATCGGAACGGTCGGTACAGCGTCAATTCTGACGACAGCATCGCCTGCCCATGCTGCTCCCTCGGGCGGAGCGATGTGGTTCGACGCAGAGACGGACCCTACTAACCCGGTCACTCGGCAGCAGGCGGGGGCAACGAACCGGACCAACCTCAATCAGCTAATCTCGGCGGTGTCCCAGTCGGGAGGTGGTGTCATCTTCTTCGCAGGCGGCACCGGCGACTACATGTTCGCCGGCGGCGGCATCATCTTGAAGTCGAACGTCAGCCTCGTCGGAGCAGGTCCAGGGGTAACGCGCTTCACTTGGGCGGCAAACTCGATCGCGAACGGCGGATACTTCGTCTTCATCCAAAACGCACAGAATGTGTCAATTGCTGGCATCCGTTTCGACGGTTCTGACGCACAGCCCTCTGCGACGACCGTCTCGCTCAAGGTTGACGGCAGTTCGAACGTCGACATCGAGGGTTGCCACTTTGCGAACACGGTTCGGACAATCTCGATCTACAACGGCAGTTCGTCGATACGCGTCCACCGCAATCGCTTTCTCGCCAGCACACGTGGACAAGCGCTCTACGCGTTCGGTGACGGCGCACCGGTCTCGCATATACGGATCACGGAGAACTACGTCGAGAATGTCGTTGCGGCTGCGGCCGATCTCGGCCCGCGGTCTGCCTTCTATTCGGCCGGAGCAAACGTTCAGTACGAGGGCAACACAGTCGCCGACAGCTACGACACGGCGATCATGTTCGGGAACGGATCCGTCGATTGCTCAGCAATCGGCAACACAGCCGTGACGACCTACGTTTCTCTCTTCGTGGGGTCCGGGGCAAAGCGCGTTCGGGTCATCGGGAACGCCCTCAGCTCTCGCAACGATTACGGAATCCATGCCTACAACCGAGACCAGAACTCAGCATTTCCAGCGGAAGCATTCAACGTCCTATCGATGAACACTGTCGCGGATTGCGGCAAGTCCGGCATCCACGTGGAGGGCGCGGCATTCGTCAACGTCACCGGCAATATCATCACAAATCCCGGGCGCCGCTACGCCACCGCGCCCGACGGTATCCAGGACCGCGAGAGGAGCGGCATCCTCGTCTCCAGCGCTTCGAACAACATCAACAATTCGAGCAACTGCGTCGTGTCAGGCAACACCATCGTCGATCTCAGTTCTCAGCCCCTGATGAGGTATGGAATCTACGTCTCTACCGGGATGGACGGTGTCGCTCTTGTCGGCAACTCCATCCGTGGCGCGTGGGACCGCCTCGTGCGCGTGCCCGCCGGGCTGCCACCGGCAGCCTCCTACCCGGTCGGCACGCAGGGGTGGGATGGGTCCGGAAGCAACCCTCATCCTGTCTGGTCAGACGGCAGCGTGTGGAGGAAGGCGGACGGTTCCGTCAACTGACATCGACAACCTCCCCTCTCCGCCGGGTGCCGGAGAGTATGCCGTGACGTTGTCACAGGACCGGCGACGGCGCTCGTCCCGCTTCAGCGTGGGCGAGCGTCGACTGGAGACGTCGAACTCTGAGTTCTCGCGACGCTGACGCGACGTCGAGGTGCCGCCAAGAGTGTCGCGCAATCACCGCGCCGGCAGCATCTGATGGATCTATTGTCTTGGCGTCGGCAACGGGTTCCCCACGGCAGGTAGAGGGCTGCTGCGAGAGCTGGGTCAGCCTTCGGTGTGTCGCTCGAACAGGGGAGTGGCATCCGGACTCTCCAGGTCCGGGACGCCGGTCTCATCGGGCACCGCCTGCAGCGGGCCGCGCAGCTGCTCCAGCAGGGCCGCGGCATCGCCGGGCTCGCAGGTCGAGGTCGCGCGAAGTTCGAGCACATCGATCGTGCCTTCCGCAGCGCTGCCCGGGATGAAATCGACGTCCAGCCGAGACACGTTCGCCTCCGGCTTGCCCGCCATGATCACGATGTTGTCGATGCCCTCCCCGTAGGTGGGCGACGGAGCGACCTGCCATCCGTTCTCTGTCATCCACGCTCGGAGATCCGCCATCCGCTGCGTACCTTCCCCGTTGAAAGAGAAGCCCTCCGGGAGGTTCCGGCGCAGGAAGAACTCGTACCCCTCGTCGCATCGCTCCGGCACATCGCCGTACTCCGCGACGCGCCATTCACCGGTGAAGATCTGTTTCTGCACCTCGGCGACGGTCTCTTTGAAGGCGAGATTCTGCTCTTTGGCTGCGGCGAAGCTCCCCTCCTCAGAAGGTGTGACCTGAGGGGACATTTGCGGACCTCCACATCCTGTCAAGACGCTCGCGGCGATCACCACGCCAAGGAGGGCAATAGGCCCTCGTCTGCTGCCGCGCTTCGTCATCGATTCGCTCCTGCCGTTTCGAGTGCCTCGCGCAATCCCACCACGAAACACTCTCCGACAGCGTTCGAGACACTTCGCGCGACACCCAGGGGGGTCACAGGAAGGCGCCGTGCAAACGGCGACGCCCGCCCCCGCGAAACGGCGGGGGCGGGCGTCGTGGACGATCAGGCGATCAGACCCCGAAGTACAGCTCGTACTCGAAGGGGTGCGGGCGCTGAGCGATCGGCTGGATCTCGTTCTCGATCTTGTACTCGATCCAGGTCTCGATGAGCTCCTCGGTGAAGACGCCACCG
>Ga0308171_1001630_pt1 | contig 28426 bp, 29 predicted proteins | sample PhyGR1_FD_202135 | JGI IMG/M metagenome (GOLD analysis project Ga0308171, IMG submission 202135) | Phyllosphere microbial communities from UC Gill Tract Community Farm, Albany, California, United States - DLSLSG.R1 | ecosystem: Host-associated > Plants > Phyllosphere > Unclassified | place: USA...
CTCTGTATCGAGAGTTGGAGGTAATGCTCAGATTAAATCAATGAAAAAAGTTTCTGGTACTTTGAAATTAGACCAGGCTCAATATAAAGAATTGGAAGCGTTTGCTAAATTCGGTTCTGACCTAGATGCTGCTACATTGGCGGTAATCTCTAAAGGAGAAAGAAACGTGGAGCTTTTGAAACAGCCAGTTAACTCTCCACTTCCGGTAGAAAATCAAGTAGCGATAATCTACGCAGGAACTGAGAATCTATTGAGAAACATCCCTATCAAAAAGGTAAAAGAATTCCAGGTAGAATATGTGGATTTCTTGAAAAACAAACATCCAGAAGTAATGGCAGCTCTTAAATCCGGAAAAATTGATGATCAATTGACTGGCGTTTTGAAGCAAGTAGCGACAGAACTTTCTGCGAAATACAACTAAAAAAGTTCAATGTTCAAGGATTCAAAATTTAAAGTTTTGAAACCTTGAACTTTTCAAACAATAATCTTTGAGCTAAAGAATGGCAAACTTAAAAGAAATACGAGGCAGGATTACATCTATATCTTCTACGATGCAGATCACAAGCGCTATGAAAATGGTTTCCGCTGCGAAACTGAAGAAAGCGCAAGATGCGATCGTAATGCTAAGACCTTATTCTGAAAAACTTCAGGAGATCATACAGAATGTAAGTGCGGCGTCTGATGCAGAGAACATCTCAGAATTTGCATTGGAAAGAGAAGTGAAAAAAGTACTTTTCATCACCGTGACTTCCAACAGAGGTTTGGCTGGAGCTTTCAACTCATCTGTGATCAAAGAACTTAATATCCAATTTTCTGCAAACGAAAACACGGAGATCGAAGTTTTGACAGTAGGTAAAAAAGCCTTCGATGCGGTGAGAAGAAACAAAACAGTTTACGAAAACCACAGTTCACTTTTCGACAATCTTTCTTTCGATCACGTTTCAAATATGACGGAGAAAGTGATGTCAGACTTCAAAGCAGGCAAATTTGATAAAGTCTATGTTGTTTACAACAGATTCATCAATGCAGCAACGCAGGAGGTAGTGACAGAGCAAGTTTTGCCAATTTCATCAGCTACAGAGGAGAAAGCTGGTTCAGCAGATATCAATGTAGATTATATCTTCGAACCGGGCAGAAAAGAGATCCTTGACGTGTTGATCCCAAAATCAATCAAGACTCAGATCTTCAAAGCCATTCTAGATTCCGTAGCATCAGAACACGGTGCAAGGATGACAGCAATGCACAAGGCGACCGACAATGCAGACGCACTTAGAAGTGATCTAAAGATCTTCTACAACAAAGCAAGACAGGCAGCCATCACCAACGAAATATTAGAAATTGTTTCCGGAGCAGAAGCGCTCAAGAACAGTTAATAAAGATAAAGTTAAAGTTAGTAGTTAGTTATAAAAAGCATTGAGGGTCAAACTTCAGTGCTTTTTATTATTTTGGGCAGTTTGTATTTTAATAATTTGACTGCGTCGAACCACTTTCGTGAGGTTTGGGCAGCTATTTCCGCCTTCCGTTCCCGCTTTTTTTGCCCACGCTTTTCCCACTGCAAAAAAGAGCTCCACTCAAACCTAACGAAGTGGTTCATCGATTCAAATAAAAAATAAAAGAACTTAGATAAGTCGGGCTGCAGCTTCTACATAAAACACGCGTAACATAAAAACACATTTTATTCTTAAAAATTCCCATCCTCTGGAGGGGATTCAAAAATTCGAAGAATTTTTAACGGAGTGGTTTATCTCACTTTTAACCTCTCATTTCCAAGTTAAAAAAAATATCTATCTTTGCACAGATTGTATATACAACATTAAATGGATTCTGATAGTTTAGTCAAACTTCTTATAGCATTATTTCTAGTTCTTCTGAATGGCTTCTTTGTAGCCGCCGAATTTTCAATAGTAAAAGTACGTTATTCCCAAATCCAGATCAAAGCGGCTGAGGGAAATGCAGTGGCCAAACAAGCCGAAAACATCATCAAAAATCTTGATGCCTATCTCTCAGCAACACAGTTGGGGATCACACTTGCTTCCCTTGCCTTAGGTTGGGTAGGAGAGAGTGCGCTGCATCACATCATAGAAGCCACATTCCAGTCGCTGAGTATTGAGCTGGCTGCAGCAACAGTAACCACCATTTCTGTCGTTTGTAGTTTCTTGTTGATCACGATCATGCACATCGTCTTCGGAGAATTAGTTCCTAAGTCGATTGCCATCAGGAAATCAGAAGCGACGACACTTTTCATCGCTTATCCATTGCACGTTTTTTATAATGTATTCCGTCCATTTATTTGGTTGATGAATTCATTATCCAACGCGTTCTTGAAATTGATCAAAATATTTCCAGCGTCGGAACACGATATTCACTCAACAGAAGAGTTGCAGCTATTGGTAAAACAATCAGCGGACAGTGGCGAAATTGAAGAAGAAAATTACGAGATCATCAAAAATGCATTCGATTTTACCGATCACAATGCAAAACAAATTATGATCACGAGACAAAATATCTCGTCCATCGATATCAATGATGATCCGGAAGATATCATCAACCAAATTATGGAAAGCGGTTATTCCCGTATTCCGGTTTACGAAGGTTCTATTGATAATGTGATTGGGATTTTCTACACTAAGGAAATCATTAGAGAATACATCAAAAGCAAAGGGCACGTCACACACGAAAGTCTGCGAGGCTTTATGAGAGAAGCATTCTTTGTGGTAGGTAGCAAAAAAATATCAGACCTTCTGAAAGTTTTTCAATTGAAGAAACAACATTTGGCAATTGTCATCGATGAATTCGGAGGAACGGAGGGAATCATCACACTTGAAGATATTCTGGAAGAATTGGTGGGAGAAATCCAGGATGAAGAAGACGAGGAAGAAAAGATCGTAGACAAAGTTGGTGAAAATATCTATTGGGTAAAAGCAACACAGCCTTTGGACGAGATCAATGAACAGCTTCCGAAAAATATTCCGCCATCCGAAGAAGGAGAATATAACACGCTTGCAGGATTTATCTTGAATGAATTACAGGATATTCCAGAAGAAAATCAAGAATTCGATTATGGTAATTACCATTTCAAGATCTTGAAAATGCAAAACAAAAGTGTAGAATTGGTCGAGCTTTTATACGATAAACCATTTTTAGAAGATATAACAGACGAGATCACTGAATAAAAAATGAACGTTATGAAAATCTACAACAACAGATCTTATGACGAGCCAAAACGCCAGTACGAAGAAGATGTATTGGTCTTGGAACAAGAAGACGAAATCTATAAAATCGTCCTTCACAACGACGACGTCAACACCTTTGATTTCGTTATCGAATGTTTGATCGAGATCTGTGAACATACTTTGGAGCAAGCAGAACAATGTACGATGCTGGTTCATTATAAAGGAAAATGCACCGTAAAGACAGGCGCTTTGGAAAAATTAAAACCGATGCATCAGGCATTGTTGGATAAAGGACTTAGTTCCGAAATAGTATAAATTAAAACGATTGCTTTTGCGGTCGTTTTTTGTTTTAATTAAACTTCTGCCTCGGCAAATTGATCTCGTGCGCCTGAGGATAAGGCTTTCGGGAGGTCATGCTCACATCTTCTTTGATCTGCTTGTGGACATCGTACTGTTTTTCTTTGTCATAAGCGTAGCGTGGATCAGGAATCATTGGCATTTTGGCCATTTTATGGATTGTGATGGTCGGAAAATGATAATCTACTTCCACCGTTCCCAACAAAAGATAACAGCCACCACCCTGGAATTGATGTTTTTCCAAACTGTCCGGAAAATGAGCGGTGTCAAAATAATCGCCGTTGACATCAACCCAGGTTCCGAAAAACATCGCTCCTTTTTTTGTTGGAACGTGTTTTCTGGAAATCAAATATGCTAACATTTTCACTTGACTTTTATGAAACTTCAGCAAGTCTTTTACGAAAACATGACCTCTGAATTTAGTTTGTAACAAGTCAAATGGACTACACGAAACAGGAAATCCTATGATTTCAACTTCATCAAACGCGTCTTCAAACTGTTCTCTTTTCAGTTCCGGAAGTTTAAAGTCGTTGGCTGGCTCATCGAAAAGGGCGATATTTCTGTTCTCAATTTTATAATTGATTAATAGCAATCTCGCTTCCACCAAAAGTTCATTTTTTGGTTTTCCTGTAAATCTGAAAGCACCAATGAAAATCAAGGTTTGAATGGTTTCAATCCCGATCGGAATGCGTTTGATAAAGTTTTCCAAAGATTTGTAATCGCCGCTTTTTTCCCGTTCTTCAGAAATGATTTGAGCCACTTTTGTTTCCAGCGATTGCAAGACCATAAAACCCAGATAGATTTCTTTCCCTTTCAAAATCGTTTGATATTCGCTGTTATTCACACAGGGATTCTGAACATCAGCACCAGACATTCTTGCTTCGTGGATGTAAACTTCCGTCCGATAAAAACCACCTTGATTATTGATGACCGAAACCATAAATTCCAACGGATAATAAACCTTCAAATACAAGCTCTGATAACTTTCCACCGCATACGAAGCTGAATGCGCCTTACAGAAAGAATAGCCCGCAAAAGATTCAATCTGTCGGAAAGCTTCCGCAGTCATTTGTTCCGAATGTCCTTGGTCTTCCATACAAGATTTAAAGAAATTAGATTTTACTTCATTTAATTTTTGAATTGACCTTTCCTTTCCGCTCATCGCTCGTCTCAAAATATCACCATCTGCGTGAGAAAGTCCACCAAAATACTGGGCAATTTTTATCACATCTTCCTGATAGACCATAATGCCATAAGTTTCCTTCAGATTTTCCTCAAACACGGGATGAAAATATTCAAATTGGTTGGGATGATTGTGGCGGAAAATATATTCACGCATCATCCCACTTTGCGCAACGCCAGGTCGAATGATCGAGGAAGCGGCCACCAAAGTTCTGTAATTGTCACATTTTAATCGTCTTAATAAGCCACGCATTGCTGGACTTTCGATATAGAAACAGCCGATTGTTTTTCCAATCGCTAAATATTCATTGCAAACAGATTCATCTTTCGAAATAGAAGTGTCCCGAATATCAACCTCAATTCCTCTGTTTTTTTTGATTAATTCTACCGTATCATTAATGGTTCCCAGACCGCGCTGAGAAAGGATGTCAAACTTTTCCAGACCGATGTCTTCCGCCACATTCATATCAAACTGAGCAATTGGAAAACCTTTTGGAGGCATTTCCAAAGCGGTATAAGTTGTGATTTGTTCTTCAGAAATCAGAATTCCACAAGCGTGCATACTTCTTTGATTCGGAAATTTTTCCATTAATATTCCATATTCCTGAACCAACTTTACAATCGAGTTTTGGTCGTGGTTTTCCATCGATTTGCCAGCCAAATTATCTAATTCTTCTTTGGGCAAACCAAACGCTTTTCCTACTTCCCGAAAAATCGATTTATATTTGAATTCCACATTGGTCCCGCAAAAAGCAACGTGGTCTTTTCCGTAGGTATCAAAAATATATTGGATGATCGCATCTCTATTTTGCCAACTCCAGTCGATATCAAAATCGGGTGGCGAAGTTCGGTTGAGATTCAGGAATCGTTCAAAATAAAGGTCTAGTTCTATCGGGCAAATATCCGTGATTCCAAGGCAATAACTGACAATGGAATTAGCACCACTTCCTCGCCCGACGTGCATAAATCCCATCCTGTTACTATACTGGATGATGTCCCAAGTAATAAGAAAATACGCTGAAAATTTGAGTTCACCAATCACTTTTAGTTCCTTTTCAACTCTTGTTCTGGCAACTTCGTCATTTGCTCCATATCGTTTTTCCAAACCTGAATAAGCGAGTTCGGTCAACAATTTCATGTCTTCTTCCAGAGATTTTGTAAAACATTTTTTGTTCTTATTTTCAGTACTTCCGCGTTCTTTGTAAGTAAATTCAAAACTACATTCAGCGAGGATTTTTTTTGTGTTATTAATGATTTGAGGAGAATGTTCAAATGATTTTATTAAATTAATTTCTGGTTTAAAATGTTCCGATTTTCTGCAAATGTCATCTTCAGAAAGTTTAGAAATCAAAGTATTTCCGTCAATCGCTCTCAAGATTCTATGAAGATTATATTCTTTTTTCGTACTGAAAGTGACAGGCTGAAGAACAACCATTTTATTGATTTTAGCTTTAAATTCCGGTCTAATCAACAGATTCAATTCTTCCTCACGAATTCCTATAAATTCATTTTCTTTTAGCGTTTCAGGAATATTTTGAATTGGATAAATAACAAATACTTGTTTGTAATTCGGAGCCGTTTCGGAAAGTTCAGCGCCGTCGCAATTATGTTCAGTAAGAATTCTATTCACTTCTCCAATTCCGCTGAATTCCTTCGCAATAGCAATATATAAGAGTTTATTTTCTTTTCTCACTTCTATACCGGCAATCGGTTTGATTCCAAAATTTTCACATTTTTTTTTAAATTCATAAATAGCCGTCACGGTGTTAATATCAGTCAAAACCAATGCTTTAATTCCAAGTTCAGAAGCTTGCTCTACCAGATTTTGAATCGATAAAGTGCCGTAGCGAAGGCTGTGATAAGAATGACAGTTGAGATACATTTAATTAAAATTTTAAAAAATTATTTACCGAAATCGTAACCGGAAGCTCGTCCAAGTGCGTCTTTTCCGAATCGGTTTTTGAGGTAATCCATCGTTTGATAAAGGCTCATTTGCTCCTCGGTATCTTCAAAAAGATTCATCTGATGATTGCCGTGAACCAAATCTGTGAAGCGCAAACCGACGAGTCTAATGCGCATTCTCCTCGTATAAACTTTATTGAAAAGTTCCAACGCAACTCTGGACAACGTGTGGTCAGCAGACGTGTAAGCGATTTTGTGTTGCTTGGTTTCCGTATCGAAATTGGAATATCGGATTTTGATGACGACCGTAGAAGTCAGCCATTTTTCCTGTCTCAATTGGTAGGCTAATTTTTCTGCCATTCCCGAAATCAACCTTTTTATTTCCAAAACATCGATAGAATCGGTTGCAAAAGTCCGTTCTGAGGAAATCGATTGTTTTTCGGAATAAGGAACGACTGGATTTTCATCAATGCCATTTGCCTTTTTCCAAAGTTCTTTTCCGTTTGCGCCAATCATTTGCTGAAGGACCAAAACAGGCATTTCTGAAAGTGTGTGAATGGTTCGTACGCCAATTCTGGAAAGAAGCTGAAAGGTTTTATCGCCAACCATTGGGATCTTTTTGACGGAAAGAGGATTTAGAAATGGCTGTATTTCTGTTTCTCTGATTTGAAATTTGCCTTCAGGTTTAGATTCTCCCGTTCCGATTTTGGAAACAGTTTTATTGTTCGATAATGCAAAACTTATCGGCAATCCAGTTTCCTTTTTTACAGCTGATGCAATTTCCTTAGTCCATTGATAACAGCCGAAAAATTTGTCCATTCCGGTCAGGTCAAGATAAAATTCATCAATGCTCGCTTTTTCCATCACCGGCACTTTGTCCTGAATCACTTCGGTTACCAAATGAGACATTTTAGAAAAATTCTGATAATCGCCTTTTACCACTTTTGCATCGGGACAAAGTCTGAGCGCCATTTTGATTGGCATTGCAGAACGCACCCCGAATTTTCGCGCTTCATACGAACAAGAAGCCACCACACCACGGTCGCCACCACCGATTATAAGTGGTATTCCTTCAAGTTCGGAATGTTCTTTTCTTTCGCAGGAAACAAAAAACGTATCCAAATCCATATGTACAATTGCTCGATTCACGTGACAAAATTAGATTCATTTTGTATCATTTTTGTTATATTTGCAGATACAATTTGTATCAATGTCGATTTTTCCAGATAACATCAGGTTTTTAAGAAGCAACAAAAACTTATCCCAACAGAAAGTCTTGGGACGAGCAAGGTCCATTTTCCCAAATAATTTTAAAATGTACAATACAGATATGCAACTCAGTTTATTCGATGCAGGCGAATATTACCAATTTCCGACGGAGCTTTTGGATTATACCGAACATTTTTTGTCTGAAGAGAGAGCGACCGAAATTGAAAAAATACTCATAGAAACTGTTCCCTGGAAACAGAATACGCAAAAAATGTACGACAAAGAAGTTTTGACGCCACGCCTGACAGCTTGGTATGGCGACGATGAAAAATCCTATCATTTGGGAGGCAATGAATTCAGTGTCAATGCCTGGACGCCGGAACTTTTGGGCTTGAAATATAAAATCCAGAAATTGACAGGTCACCAATTCAATTCTGTCTTACTCAATTTTTACAGAGATGGGAACGATTCTGTGGCTTGGCACCGGGATAAGGAAAGCGAATTAGGAAATCGGCCTGTCATTGCGTCGGTGAGCTTTGGACAAGTGCGGAATTTTGATTTTAGAAAAAAAGGCAACCATCAAAACAAATATACTTTGCCACTTCAGCATGGCTCATTGCTCATTATGAAAGGCGATCTGCAGACCAATTGGGAACATAGGATCGCCAAATCTACCAGACCGATGAAACCGCGTATCAATTTGACTTTTCGGAATATTCGGGAGTTGTAAACATTCTTAATAATCCGAAATTTCAGCCTATTCCGCCAAGAGGATCCGTAAGTTGAATTAAAAAAAAAATCCTGAGGATTTCTCAGGATTTTATATTGATAACAAAGATTTGTAATTATTTTACTTGATCTACAACAGCTTTGAAAGCCTCTGGATAGTTCATTGCAAGGTCTGCAAGTACTTTTCTGTTTAGCTCGATGTTGTTTTTCTTAAGAGCTCCCATAAACTGAGAGTAAGTCAATCCGTGCTCTCTAGCTCCTGCGTTGATACGCATTACCCAAAGACTTCTGAAACTTCTTTTTTTCTCTTTTCTACCACGGTAAGCATAAGACATTGCTTTTTCTACCGCATTTTTTGCTACAGTCCAAACGTTCTTTCTTCTACCGAAAAAACCTTTAGCCTTTTTTAAAACTTTTTTTCTACGCGCTCTAGACGCTACAGAATTTACTGATCTTGGCATAATTTAAATTGTTTTTTTGAAAAGGGCGGTAATTTTCATTACGCTTAGGTGCTCCGTTTCAGGGTTAATTTTTGAATTGTTTTAATTCTTATAAACCGAAATGATTTATAAAAACTACTTTAACGCTAATTGACGTAGAACACTTTTCTTGTCCACTTCTGCAACGTAAGAAGTTTGCGTCAGATTTCTCTTTTGCTTAGTTTCTTTCTTTGTCAAGATGTGGCTTTTAAAAGCACCTTTTCTTTTGATCTTTCCGGTTCCGGTAAGAGCAAAACGCTTTTTAGCACCTGATTTCGTTTTTAATTTTGGCATTGTTTTGCTTTTTATGTTTTGTTATCAATAGTTTGCAAATATACAAAAAATATGAAATATTGAAGATAGATTTAGTAAATTAGTTTGCGTAATTGTCTATATTAATTTCTATCTTTCTATGCAAATGTTCTACTTTTTAGTAAATTTAGAATTGGAAATTCCCAAACGGGTATGGATGTTAATAATATAATTTCCTTTGGGTAAATTTGAAATATTTATTTTTTCATTATTATATTTGGTAATCAATAATTTTCCGGACAAATCAAAAATGTCAATTTTAGTAATCTTTTCTTCCGTCTGTATATTTAAAATATCTGATGAAGGATTTGGATATATTATCGTTGTAAAGATTTTAGGTTCACTGTTTGCCAATACTCCTGACTGGGTTACAACAATTGTGCTCGAAGAAACACCATTATCTCCCGAAATAATTATATTCGCACTTCTCTGTGCTCCTGTTATATTAGTTTCTGCAGTTATTTTAATTTGTGCATCACCCATTCCATTGATTGTGGACAAAATACTTTTTTCAGCCAAATTTGTAAAAGAGAGGTGTAACCAGCTTTGATCACTCTCTGCTGTCCAATTGACATTATTGATAACATTAAAAGAAAATATATTGTCAGTATTTGGATTATTTGATATTCCAGTATTAGTCAAGAGCAAATAGTTTTTTTGCGGAGTAAGATATTTTTGATCAAGTTTTCCGAACGTTGCAATGTAATTTTTTGGAATATAATTATTATAAAAAGGATACTGAAGTAAATGAGTTTTGTCAGTTACACCACTAATATTGTAAATGTTATTTTTTATAATATCGATGTGTGTTGAACTGTAATAATTTGTAACATCTCTTTTAGTATCAACAGCTTTTAAATATATTATATTACCATTAGTATCGAATTTTGAAATAACTTTATTCCCTTCATTAGCATCAAATTGATATTCTATATCGTCTATTGAAACCTTATCTTTAAAATAAAGATAGCTATATATATTTTTATCTTCATCAACACTGATATTAGTGAAAACTCCATAATCGATATCTTTATTGGAAAATAAAGGCTTCTGAAAAATTACATTACCTGAAGTATCAATTTTAGCTATAAGTCCTTGATGCTGTATATTTGCATATTTGTATGGGATAAAAAAATTATCAAGACCTTTAAAATTCCCCGATGTTGAGGATTGAAGATATCCATGCAAGACAAGATTGTTGCCATCAAAAATACCATCACTAAGTATAGAATAATCAAAATCAAAATCATTTCCTTGGCTATAAAAGTTTTTACCAAAAATAATACTTCCTGTCTTATCAAACTTTAGCATAATATTATCACCAGCAAAATTTCTTTGAATATTAATTCCATCAAAATTATAATTTGATTGTGTTGTAGTAGAGTCCAAAAAAACATAAAAATTATCCTGATTATCAATTACCGAAAATGAAGAATAGGGTTGAACATTTTTATAATCTTTAGAATAAATTACATCTCCCGTCACACCATTTAGTTTTGAAATCAAAAAGTGGTCATAACCTTGACTGTTTTCTGAGGTCTGATTTAGACTTGTGAAATATATATCATTATTATTATCTGTATAGACTGATGCACGATGACCATTATAGGTATAAGAAAAATTTTTCTTCCAAACTAATTTTCCATATTTATCAATTTTTAAGATAACTTTTGTGTAACCATTTACAGAAAGATTTTGAGAAATTCCGTCTGCATCAGTAAAAATACTTTCATCAAAACCAGTCGGATTAAAGCATATAATAATGTTATCATTTTTATCAACAGAAATATAATGCTTTGATAAACTCAAATCACTATTTTTACCGTTAGTAATACTTACCTTCCATTTTAATAATCCATCACTTCCAAATTTTCTTATAATTTGTGGACCGTTGTAAATAAAAGAACAATAATAGGTTTCCGAATTGTTTTCCGTAAGATGCTTTATAAAGCCAGGATATTCAGCAAATAAATTAGTTTCAAAAGTTCTTGTATTTTTGGGTACTTGTCCGAAAAAATGATGAGAAAAAATAATAAGAAAAGAAATGGATAAAAGTTTTGTCATAATATTAGATGTTTTTATTGTGGTGCAGATTTAAGAGAGCGAATTAATTTTATCATAATCTAAATAAAAAAAAAGATTTCCAAATTAATGAAAATCTTTTTTTTTATTTGAAATTTTGCTATCCAAAAAGTGTCACACTGAGTAAATTTAAATATTCAATATTATTTAGCAGGCTTCTTAGGGCTCATCATCATGATCATTCTTTTCCCTTCAAGTTTAGGAAGCTGGTCGACTTTCCCAACGTGCTCCAGATCCTGGGCTAGTTTCAAAAGAAGGATCTCTCCCTGGTCTTTAAAGATAATAGAACGGCCTTTGAAGAAAACATAGGTTTTCAGTTTAGAACCTTCTTCCAAGAATTTTTCAGCGTGCTTTTTCTTGAAGTCATAATCGTGATCATCGGTCTGAGGTCCAAATCTAATTTCTTTTACAACTACTTTTACTTGCTTCGCTTTTAGTTCTTTGGTCTTTTTCTTTTGCTCGTACAAGAATTTTTTATAATCAAGGATACGAGAAATATAAGGCTCAGCTTTATCAGAAATTACGACAAGATCCAACTCTTGTTCTCTTGCAATTTCTAAAGCTTTTGATAAAGGGTAAACTCCCGGTTCTACGTTGTCACCAACAAGACGTACCTCGTTAGCACGAATTTTACCGTTAATTTGATGGAGGTCTTCTTGGACTGGACGTCTCATCGGGCCTCTGCTGTTGTTTCTTTTTAGTGCTATGGTTTTAAATTTTAAAATTAATAATTAGTGTTGGCTTATTGGTTTGCTCCTAAGTCAAATGCTGGTTTTGCTTCTTGTTTAAAGTATGTTATAAACGCATCCACCGTCATTTCTCCCAAATCGCCTTCGCCTCTTCTTCTTACAGAAATCGTACCGTTATTTTCCTCGTTCTCACCTACAATAAGCATAAATGGTAACTTTTTCAATTCGGCATCACGGATTTTCTTACCCGTTTTCTCGTTTCTGTCGTCAATCAATCCGCAAATATCGTGAATTTCCAATGATTCTGAAACTTTTTTTGCATAATCTGAATATTTTTCACTGATAGGCAAAATAGTGAACTGCTCTGGACTCAGCCAAAGTGGGAAATCACCCGCTGTATTCTCAATTAATATCGCAATGAAACGTTCCATAGAGCCGAATGGCGCTCTGTGGATCATCACTGGTCTGTGCTTCTCGTTGTCGCTTCCGTTGTACCAAAGGTCAAATCTTTCCGGTAAATTGTAATCTACCTGAATTGTTCCCAACTGCCAGCTTCTTCCCAACGCATCTTTCACCATAAAGTCAAGCTTTGGACCATAAAAAGCCGCTTCGCCATATTCAGTTACAGTTTTCAAGCCTTTTGCTTTTGCAGCAGTCACGATTGCGTTTTCAGCTTTCTCCCAATTCTCATCGGAACCGATATATTTATCTCTGTTTTCTTTGTCTCTTAATGAAATTTGTGCTGTAAAGTCAGCAAATCCAAGTGAACCAAAAACGTAAAGCACAAGGTCGATCACTTTTTCAAATTCCTGCAACAATTGGTCTGGCGTACAGAAAAGGTGCGCATCATCTTGAGTAAATCCACGAACTCTTGTCAAGCCGTGTAATTCTCCTGACTGCTCATATCTGTAAACTGTACCAAATTCCGCATAACGCTTCGGCAAATCTTTGTAAGACCATTGCTGCGCTTTGTAAATCTCGCAATGGTGCGGGCAGTTCATTGGTTTTAACAAAAATTCTTCACCTTCATTAGGTGTTTTGATTGGCTGAAAACTATCAGCGCCATATTTGTCCCAGTGTCCAGAAGTTACATACAATTCTTTCGCTCCAATATGTGGAGAGATCACGAATTCGTAACCTTGTTTTTTCTGAGCTTTGGAAAGGAATTCTTCTAATTTTTTTCTAAGCGCAGCGCCTTTTGGCAACCAAAGTGGAAGACCGGCACCTACTTTTTCTGAGAATGCAAAAATTCCCAATTCTTTACCCAATTTTCTGTGGTCTCTTCTTTTTGCTTCCTCCAGTCTTTCAAGATATTCTGTCAGTTCTTTTTGTTTAGGGAAAGAAACGCCGTAAACTCTTGTCAGCTGTGGATTTTTCTCGTCACCTCTCCAATAAGCTCCGGCTGCGTTCAATATTTTTACAGCTTTTACAATTCCTGTTGATGGGATGTGACCACCTCTACAAAGGTCTGTGAAGTTATCGTGAGTTACGAAGGTGATTTCGCCATCAGGTAGATTTTCAATCAATTCTGTTTTGAAAGGATTGTCCGCATATTCTTTTAGCGCGTCAGCTTTGGAAACTTCACGCAGGTTGAAAGTCGAATTTTTCTTAGCATTTTCTAATATTTTCTTTTCCAGCTTTTCGAAGTCTTTTTCGGACAAAGGTTCTCCTCCGAAATCTACATCATAGTAGAATCCGTTCGCGATTGCAGGTCCGATTGTAAGCTTTGCATTTGGATAAAATTCCATAATAGCCTGAGCCAGCAAGTGGGCAGAAGAATGCCAGAATGCTTTTTTACCCATATCGTCATTCCACGTCAGTAGTTGCACTGTAGAATCCTCCGTTATCGTGGTGTCTACTTCTGTCTGTTTTCCGTTTACGACGGCAGAAATGGTGTTTCTTGCCAAACCGTCACTGATACTTTGTGCAACTTGTAGTGGAGTAACTGCTCCTTCATATTCTCTGATGCTACCATCAGGAAGAGTAATTTTTAGCATTATGACTGAAATTTTTAGGATGCAAAAATAGTGATTTTTTAAAGAAAAAACCGGATTTATTTTAGCTTAACTTTCTCTTTTATAATCTCGATGACGTCCACATTTCTCACTTTCGATTTTACCCAGCCGTGGATGTCGATGTAGACGAGCGTTCTTTTGTCGTATCGATTTTTTTCTGATTCCTGCAGATGCTTTTCGAATTCCTTGAAAGACGAAAGTTGCGCAGTGGAATTCTGGTCATCGATTTTCTTAAAGAAATCAACAATTTTAAAATGTAATTCGCCTGGATTTTTCATCTTTTTCACAAACTTAATTGTGCTTTTCACAAAGTCATCGTAATCGTCATCAAATCCAGCTTCAAACTTCGCCATCATAATCAAAATCCTCGTGTGGAAAAGCAAATCTTCCTGAATATTTCCTTTTGAATTAATAATTTTCAAACCGTATTTGATGGTGTTTTGATATTGTTTACTGCCAAAATACATCGATGCGATTTTCAAGAAAAGGATGAGAAAATGATGTTCATCTATCTTGTCGCGGTGCTTTTCCATTTTCAATTCCAGTTCGGGAATCATCTTTGTGCCACCGAAAAAATCTCCTTTTATAAAATAAAGATTCATTTTGGTGTTGTAATAATTAAGGAAAATCAACGATTGCGAATTCTCATTATGAATAAAAGTGTCCGATTTTACAACGCGACTAAACTTCTCAAAACTTTCTTCAATCCTTTTAATATTGCCGTACAGAAACAAAATTTTGAATAAATAAGTATTTCCTTTGATGTACCAAACTGGATGATTTTTTATCATTTCAGGATTCTGATGGAACAATTCTACCCATTGATAAGCGTATTTTAAAGTGTACTTGTAATCCTGCAAAAGCTGATTTTTCCAAACGTGAGCCTTGAAATACCAAAGTTTCTCCGTGAAATTAAGTTTGTTAAGGTCAATTTTTTTGACTTTTTTATCAAACAAATCAAGGATTTTATCACGGTCTTCGTCATTTTTGATGTAACCGTGCGTCAACATTTCGCTGTACAATTTCAAAGATAAATTGGAGAGTTGGGTAGCGTAACTATTTTGCTTATTGATTTCTGTTGATTGCAGAATTAATTCATCTGCTCGTCCATCAATACTTCTTGTAATGAATTGAGATTCAATAACCTTTTCAAGTTCAATGATTTCTGACGCAATACTTTTTTCATCTAAATCTAATGCAGATTGTTTGGCTTTGTCGAGTATTTTCAAAGCTTGTTTATAAAGACCTTTTTGATAAAGAATCGTTGCGAAATCAAGTTGTTCCCGCAATTGTATTCTGCTGTTTTGAAGACTTGGATTTAGTCTCAGGCTTACTAAGATTTGTTTATAAAGATGCGCTTTCAGATTGGAAAGCTGTTGTTTCGAAGATATTTTTTTATCAATAATAATCTCCTCATTATATTCTTTCATTTTGTCCAATTCAGAAAAAAGTAAAAGAAATTTGGCGTCGACATTAATTCCAAGTCGGTTCACGTACAACTTAAACTGACGCTTTTCCGAGGTCGAAAGTGACTTTATAAGTACAAATAAAAAATCTTTCTGTAATTCTGACATTGTAAATTTAAAATATATAAATAATTGATAATTAATTTGTTGTCAATTATTTTAAAGGAATTGAATATTGTATTTTTTGGAAAGTCTCAATCAGATATCATAAATCAAATTCTACTTTTGAATATCAAAATTAGGTAAAAAACTTTATTATGAATCCGGAAAAAATTGAAATTTTTGATACGACGTTGAGAGATGGTGAGCAGGTTCCCGGATGTAAACTCAATACAGAACAAAAAATAATCATCGCCGAGAAACTCGATTTTCTTGGCGTTGATATTATTGAAGCTGGTTTTCCAATTTCGAGTCCAGGTGATTTCCAATCCGTTCAGGAGATTTCCAAAATCGTAAAATATGCGAAAGTCTGTGGACTCACGAGAGCCAACAAAAAAGATATTGAAGTCGCTGCAGAAGCTTTGAAATATGCAAAAAGACCAAGAATCCATACAGGAATCGGAACTTCAGATTCTCACATCAGATTCAAATTTAATTCTACAAGAGAGCAGGTTTTGGAACGCGCAATCGAAGCGGTGAAATATGCGAAAAATTTCGTGGATGATGTCGAGTTTTATGCTGAAGATGCGGGCAGAACTGATAATGATTTCTTGGCAAAAGTTTGTGAAGAAGTCATTAAAGCTGGCGCGACTGTCCTTAATATTCCTGACACAACAGGTTATTGTCTGCCGGAAGAATACGGCCGAAAAATCAAATATCTGAGAGAAAATGTAAAAGATATTGACAAAGCAATTTTGTCTTGTCATTGTCACAACGACCTTGGAATGGCAACCGCAAATTCAATTTCAGGAATTATCAACGGCGCCAGACAAATCGAATGTACCATCAACGGACTTGGCGAACGTGCCGGAAATACGGCTTTGGAAGAGGTTGTGATGATTATCAAGCAACATCCAAATCTAAATTTTCACACCAATATCAATTCCAAAATGCTGAACGAAATGAGTTATCTGGTTTCAGAATTAATGGGAATGCCGGTTCAGCCAAATAAGGCAATTGTTGGAGCGAATGCATTTGCACACAGTTCCGGAATTCATCAGGATGGCGTTATCAAAAACAGGGAAACCTACGAAATCATCGACCCGAGAGAAGTCGGAATCAACGAATCTTCCATCGTATTGACCGCAAGAAGCGGGCGTTCGGCGTTAGCTTATCGTTTCAAAAATATCGGTTTTGATGTGACAAAAGTGGAGTTGGACTTTTTGTATCAGGAATTCTTGAAAATCGCCGATACCAAAAAAGAAGTTAATAATGATGATTTAAGCTTTATGATGAAATCATTTAATCAAAAAATTGGATAGAAAATGAGCCAAAGCAAAACACTATTTGACAAAGTTTGGGACGCGCACGTTGTAGAAACCGTTCCAGATGGACCTCAGGTAATTTATATAGACAAACATTTGATTCACGAAGTGACAAGTCCACAGGCTTTTGCGGAATTGGAAGCAAGAGGTTTGGAAGTTTTTCGTCCGAATCAAATTGTGGCGACTGCCGACCACAACGTTCCGACGTTAGGACAGGAATTGCCAATCAGAGACGAATTGTCAAGAACGCAGGTTCAGCAATTGACAGAGAATTGCAAAAAAAATAACATCGAGTTGTACGGACTTGGTCATCAATATCAAGGAATCGTTCACATCATCGCTCCCGAGTTGGGAATTACTCAGCCGGGAATGAGCATTGTTTGCGGTGACAGTCATACTTCCACGCACGGCGCTTTTGGTGCCATCGCTTTTGGAATTGGAACAAGTCAGGTCGCACAGGTTTTTGCAAGTCAATGTCTGTTAATGAACAAACCAAAATCGATGCGTGTTTCCGTGAATGGAAAACTGAATAAAGATGTTCAGCCGAAAGATGTGATTCTTTATATTATTTCGAAAGTTGGAACGGATTCTGGAACAGGATATTTCTGTGAATATGCAGGAAATGTCTTCGAAGAAATGTCGATGGAAGGCCGAATGACCGTCTGCAATATGAGCATCGAAATGGGAGCGAGAGGCGGAATGATTGCGCCCGATGAAACCACTTTCAACTATGTAAAAGACAAAACATTCGCACCAAAAGGAGAAGAATGGACTGAAAAAATCGAATATTGGAAAACTTTGAAATCCGATTCTGACGCTATTTTTGATAAAGAATTTGAATTCTCGGCAGAAGATATTCGTCCAATGATAACTTACGGAACCAACCCTGGAATGGGAATTTCCATCGATTCTAAAATTCCGACGGCTCAAAACGAATCCGAAGAAAAAGCTTTGAAATATATGGGACTTGATGCTGGACAATCGACTTCAGATATCAAAGTAAATTATGTGTTCATCGGAAGTTGCACCAACGCTAGGATTGAAGATTTCCGTTCTGCCGCAACTTATGTGAAAGGAAAACAAAAGGCTGCAAATATTGTCGCTTGGCTGGTTCCGGGTTCGCAAAAAGTAGCGAAACAAATTTATGAGGAAGGATTGGATAAAGTCTTTAATGATGCAGGTTTTCAAATCCGTCAGTCGGGATGTTCAGCTTGTCTGGCGATGAACGACGATAAAATCCCAGAAGGCGAATATTGTGTTTCCACGTCCAACAGAAACTTCGAAGGCCGACAAGGTCAAGGCGCGAGAACACTTTTGGCGAGTCCGTTAACAGCTGCGAAAGTTGCTGTGGAAGGCAGAATTCCGGCTTTTGAAAATCTGAATTAATTATAATCTGGAATTTTAAACATTGAATTTTAAATCTTGAACATCGAATTAACCGTATGCAAAAATTAGTTTTAATAAAATCTCAGGCCGTTCCGTTGCCGAGCGAAAATATAGATACCGACCAGATTATTCCGGCGCGTTTCCTTAAAAGCATCAGCAAAGAAGGTTTCGGCGAAAATCTTTTCAGAGATTGGCGGTATAATGTTCACACCAATGAACCAAATCCTGACTTCGTTCTGAACAATTCGAAATATTCTGGTGAAATTCTGGTTGCAGGAAATAACTTCGGATGTGGAAGCAGCAGAGAACACGCGGCCTGGTCGTTGACGGATTATGGATTCAAAGTGGTTGTGTCAAGTTATTTTGCTGATATTTTCAAAGGCAATGCGCTTAATAATGGATTACTTCCAGTGAAAGTTTCTGAGGAATATCTCAAAGATTTAATGGAAACCATCACGCAAAATCCATCAACTCAAATTACAGTGGACGTAGAGGAACAGACGATTTCTTTCAATGATAAAACAGAAAGTTTCGAGTTGGATTCTTACAAAAAAATATGCCTCATCAACGGCTACGACGATATTGATTTTTTAACGAGCAAAAAAGAAGCGATTCAGAAATTTGAACAAAAAACACAGAAAGTATATGAGCAAGAATTATAAAATAGCGGTTTTGCCAGGCGATGGCATCGGTCCGGAAGTGACCAACGAAAGTGTGAAGATTTTAAAAGTAATTGGCGAAGCCTTTCAATACAATTTCCAATTCGATTATGGCGTGATGGGCGCTGAAGCGATTTATCAAACAGGAAATCCTTTGCCAGACGAAACTTTGGAATTATGCAAAAATTCCGACGCTGTTCTATTTGGCGCAATCGGCGACCCTGCTTTTGATAACAATCCTGACGCGAAAGTTCGTCCAGAACAAGGTTTGCTGAAATTGAGAAAAGAATTGGGATTATTCGCCAACATCAGACCGATTAAAACTTTTGCATCTCTGGTTAAGAAAAGTCCATTGAAAAGAGAAATCGTCGAAGGAACGGATATTCAAATCTATCGTGAGCTGATTAGCGGCATCTATTTCGGAGAAAAATTCACCGAGGAAAACGGAGATTACGCTTACGATGTCTGTAAATATTCCAAAGAAGAAATTACAGGAATTGCTCATTTGGCTTTTCAGGACGCTCAGAAAAGAAAGAAAAAACTGACTTTAGTTGACAAAGCAAACGTTCTAGAAACATCCAGACTTTGGAGAAAAATCGTGAAAGAAATTGCAGCAGAATATCCAGATGTAAAAGTGGATTTTATGTTCGTAGATAATGCCGCGATGCAGATGATCCTAAACCCAAAACAATTCGATGTGATTTTGACAGAAAATATGTTCGGCGATATTATTTCCGATGAAGCCAGCGTAATTGGCGGTTCCATCGGGTTGTTGCCTTCCGCATCAATTGGGAATGACAACGCACTTTTCGAACCAATCCACGGTTCTTATCCTCAAGCCAAAGGAAAAGGAATTGCGAATCCAATAGCTTCCATCTTGAGTGCAGCGATGATGCTCGACCATTTGGAATTGACCCAAGCTGCCAATAAACTGAGAGAAAGCGTTGAAAATGCCATCGAAAGCAGATATGTGACGATTGACCTGAATCCAGATATCAATTATTCAACCAGCGAAGTAGGGGATTTCATTGCGGATTACATTCGTTTTTCGGAAAGGTCGTATTACAACCACGAGAATGTTCAGTTAGGAAAATCTACAATTGTCTAAAAAAATGAGAGCCGAAGTTTATTCGGCTGTCATCAGGTAAAATATAAAATTAAAATTCATTCGGTCTAGTCTTTTCTGCCCTGAGAATCCATCTCGTCTGACATTCCTTTTTCCGGTCTGTAGGCGGCGCTTCGATCATCTGTGAAGTACAGATCATTTTTCGCTTTTGCGATGATCCTTGCTCTCGTAGATTCTGGAATTGGATATTCGTGGTGTGTGTCCGGATATTTTTCTGCGAGGTAACCTCTGGTTTTTTCTTCCACATCTATCGCGCCGTTTTCATCCAATATTTTTTTAGCAGCGTTCGCATCGTCTTCAGTTTCAGCATAAACGGTGATTCTGTTGCTGTCGATACTTGCATATTCGTAGCGGTCAGTTTCTACAACATCTCTGTCAAACAGCCAATCAAAGAAACTTGCTTTTTTGTCCGTGTCAACGGTTTCAACTTTGTCCAGGGCTTCTATTTCTGCGTTGGCAAGGGAATACTCGTACAATCCTGCTTCTTCCAGTTTGGTGATCACATCTCTGCTTTCTGCTTCGTTTGGGAAAATCCCGATAATCGTGTAAGACATAATAATATTTTTTTTGGTGGTTAAACTTATTTCCCTTACCCAAACAAAAATGATGACACAATCCACTGCCGGACAAAATTTTAACAGTATTTAAGATTTGGGCGCCTTCATCCGTCCTCCGTTCCCGCTTTTTTCTTGTCCAACACTTAGTCCAATGCAAAAGAAAAAGAGCTCCACTCAGGCCGGGGCGCGCTTCGCCAAGTTGAACGTTTCGGCATAGAAAAAACCTTCCAGTTCATCCGAAAGGTTTCCATAGTTTGATTTATTTTAAAAAAGTTTTTATAACATCGAGGTTATGCAGCCCTGCCTGAGTGGAGCTCATTTTTTGCGGCTGGAAAAGCTTGGCAAAAATAGCGGGAACGGCGGACGGAAAAGCTGCCCAAATAATTACTAACTAACTATTTGAACTTTGTAATTCCCAAACCATCGATCTCATCAGCAATTCTTTTTTCGTGGTGGTGATGTGGTTTTCGGTCGTTTGTGAAAAATAGATTGTTCCGTGCTTTGGCAATGATCTTCGCATTTCTGCTCTCGGAGATCACATATTCGTGATTCGGATAATTTTCAGTCATGTGATCCTGAGCTTTCTCTTCTACATTCACGGCGCCATTGTTGTCCAGGATATCTTTCACAATGTGCGCATCCTGCTCGGTCTGCAGATGGACAGTGATCGTGTTGTGGTCGATACTTGCGTATTCGAAACGGGCTTTGTCTATGTGATTATCATCAAATAACCAATTCCAAAAACCATTTTTCTTCTCAATGTCCACATTTTGCGCAGTCTCGTGATGAGAATGAGAAAGATTGTAGTCATTGTAACCAGCGTTTTCCAATTTTAAAAGGACCTTGTCAGCCTCTAGCTGAGTGGGAAAAAGCCCTACAACAATATAAGACATAGCTGTAATGTTTTGATGAGACGAAATAAAAAGAACACTTCTGAAACCAAATTTCTATCATCTGATTTGCAATATTAAATATATGTTAATTTTATCAAATAAACAAGCCTTTCAGAATAAATTGAAAGGCTTGTTGGTTTTTTCGCAAAAATAATTACTTTTTTGTGTTATCTGTTTTGCCATCTTTGTTCACTTCAGAACTTTTATCGATGTCTTTTTTGTCTATGTCAGGCGGGTTTTGCTTGTCAGAAGCGGCTGGAATGTTTTTGAAATCCTCAGTCTGTTTTTTCTGTTCAGACGAGTTATTGCTTTCTTGTTTTTTATCTGGTTCCATAACGATTGATTTTATAATTCGGTTGCGGGAAAAGTATTGGTCTTATCCTCGATGGAATAATGCAATGCCTTTGCCAAAACGAAAATATCGTTCAGATTATCTTTCAATTGTTTTTTGCTTTGCTCTTTCAAACTGTTTTGATTCACGCTTTTTGCCATATTTTTCTTGGCAGATTCCATCACGCCATTGATATCTTTTTGGGTGAATCTGTTGATCGCGTAATCATCCATAAAATGAATTTTTACATCCGGGAAAATCTTGATTTCGGGCTGAGGAAGCTCATTAATAATAACTTTCTTATTGACTGTATCAACGTCAATTTTCATCTGTTTCAAATCGTAGGAAACCTGAGCTTTTGCAGTCGTGTAAAGTACCATTTCACGAGGGAGAATATCATATCCTGCGACACTTGCTGCTGAACTTTTATGAGTTTGAAAACTGGAAAAATCCTGTTCTAAAACCACCATCTTGTTCATCTTCTGGATTTGATTGGTGATGAGGTAATAATCTTGATTGATGAGCGCTGCATCTTCTTTTTTATTACAGCTTCTCCACGACAGAAAAATGAAAACCGTAAGAATGATTCCGAAAATAAAAGAAAGGATGCCTGTGTATTTTGTCATTTGAGTGATTGCGATTTGTCAGCCAATTAAGTTTTGAAATCAATTCCTCTACTTGAATAAGCCTGAATTATTATCTTTTTTCAAAATGTTAAGCAAATCTTTCTCCAAAAATCCGGTTTCGGGCATTTCTGTGATTCTTCCGATTTCTTTTCCGTACTTTTTGACGATGATTGTCGGAACTCTTGTGATGTTGTAAAGGCCTTCTTCGCCAGCCGGAGATTCCTTTTTACGGTTCACGGCGATGATTTGCATCTTATCCGTGTTGTATTTCAAAGTTTCCAGGATTTTTATCAATCTCGGAAATTCTCTGTGGCTGTCTTCGCACCAGCTTCCAACGAAAACTACCAGACTGTAGCTGTTCAGTTTTTCTTTCTTCAATTCTGCCAAACTTGGCTGGTCAATTTGATAACGGTCATATTCCTCATCAAACCAGGTTTTGTAAGGTTCTTTTCGGAATTGGTCAAGCGACTGCGTTCCCAAAAGCATTTTGCCATCGTTCTTGGATTCTACTTCACGATTCACGATGATGCGTTCTGCGCAAGAACTGACTAGCATCAATGCGAGCAAACCAAATAATATTGAAATTTTTTTCATCCTGAGTTTTTTATTTTAAAAGTGAAGCCAAGTCGGCTGCAGAGTAGTATTTGTTCTTCAAAACCTTGTTGTCTGCAACGCGGTGAACATTGTATTTGTCGCCAGATTTTTCATAATAAGCATCCGTTCCTTTGGCTTTGTAAAATTCTACCGTTTCCTGCGCCTGAACTTCATTATCACAAGCTTTCGACATATTAGAACGCTGAACTTCATCGAACAATTCCACAAATTTGTCTCCCAATCCAAACTCCAAAACAGCGCCACTCAAAACATACTGAAGGTCGCAAAGTGCATCAGCAACTTCTACCAAATCATTGTCTTCAATCGCTTTTTTAAGCTCGTCCAATTCTTCCTGTAAAAGGCTTACTCTCAACTCAGCACGTTCTTTTGAAGGAATCTGTGGTGTGTCAAGAATTGGGGCGTTGAAGGTTTTGTGAAATTCGGCAACTTGGTTCAGGCTGTCTATCTTTTCCATATATTTTCTAAAATTTTAACAAATATAAAAAATGCCATCCTTAAAGACAGCATTTATTTTTATTAACCACAAAAGTCACAAAAGAAATTATTTAGAAAAAAAAGATTTTTGTACAAAAAAGTAAACCGGCAAATTGCTTTTTTAGCCTTTTGAATTACTTAAAAACTTTTGTGACTTTTGTGGTTTTAAATACTACTTCAACCTTTCCAAAACACCTTTCCGCTTCACAATATTTTTATAATCCCATTGGATTTCTTTTGATTTCTCCAACCACCGTTTTAAATCATCTTTATCGATTTCATTCACATCATTATAGAAAATAGAAGCATCCTGGAATTTTTCGCCTTCTACAGTCAGTTTTTCTTCAACGAAAGATTTTCCGCTCCAGAACATTAGCCTAATTCCTCGTTTTTGTTTGCTGTAACCGACAATTGGATTTCCATCGAGAAACCAAACCGGATGTGCGTGCCAGATTTTATTCTCAGCTTCGGGGAGATGCTTGCAGATTTCTTCGAAAAGGGTATTCGCAATTTTTTCGTCTTCAGATTCTAATTTCTGATTGTATGAAATGATGTCTGCATTCATAGGCTATAATTTAAAAACCCTTTCAAAGTTATTAATTTTGAAAGGGCTGAATATTTTAATTTTTAGATTAATTAATCATTTAATCATTTAATATTAAGAAGTAATATCTCTTCCAATCACCAATCTCTGGATTTCAGAAGTTCCTTCGCCAATCGTACAAAGTTTTGAATCTCTGTAGAATTTCTCAACAGGAAAATCTTTTGTGTAACCATACCCACCGAAAATCTGAACTGCATTATTTGAAATTCTTACGCAAGCTTCAGAAGCGTATAATTTTGCCATTGCGCCTTCACGGGTCATTTTTGCTTTAGCATTTTTGAGGTCAGAAGCTCTTCTGATTAATAATTCTGAAGCGTCAATTTCTGTTGCCATATCAGCCAACATAAAGTTAACCGCCTGAAAACTTGAAATCGATTTTCCAAATTGGTGTCTTTCCTGAGCATATTTCAAAGCCGCTTTGTAAGCACCTCTTGCAATTCCTAAACTCAACGCGGCGATAGAAATACGACCGCCGTCTAGGATTTTCATCGCTTGTTTGAAACCGCTTCCTACTTCGCCCAATCGGTGAGAATCTGGAACACGAACGTTGTCGAAAATTAATTCTGCTGTTTCCGAAGCGCGCATTCCTAATTTATTTTCCTTTTTACCGGAACTGAATCCAGCCATTCCTTTTTCTAGAACGAAGGCTGTGGAATTATTTTTTGCGCCAATTTCTCCAGTTCTAGTCATTACAACCGCAATATCGCCAGAAATAGCGTGCGTGATAAAGTTTTTTGCGCCGTTGATAACCCATTCGTCGCCGTCTTTCACAGCTGTTGTAGACATTCCGCCGGAATCTGAACCTGTGTTGTGCTCCGTCAATCCCCAAGCGCCAATGACTTTTCCGGAAGCCAAATCTGGCAACCACTTTCTTCTCTGTTCCTCATTTCCGAATTCGTAGATGTGGTTGGTGCAAAGAGAATTGTGCGCCGCAATGGATAATCCAATCGATGGGTCAACTTGAGAGATTTCGTCCAAAATTGTCACATATTCCTGATAACCAAGACCAGAACCGCCATATTCTTCAGGGATTACAATTCCCATAAAACCCAATTCTCCAAGTTGGTGGAAGAGTTCTACAGGGAAAGTTTGGCTCTCGTCCCAATCCATAATGTTGGGGCGAATATTTTTTTCAGCAAAATCTTTTGCCGTTTCAGCTATCATTTTTAGGTTGTCCATAGTGGCAGTATCCATACTTTTATCTTTGTCGCCAAATATAGAAAAATTAGGATAAGGATAAATTATTTTTAAAATTTGTTTTTTATTCTTTATAAATCGAGGTTTTCATTATTTTAGCCTAGAATTTTTTCATAATGAATCCAAAATTAAAAACCCTTTTATTCTTTCTCGTCGGTGCTTTTGCCGGAATATCGGTAATGTTCCTCATCACAAATTACAAAATCGAGAAGCGAAATGAATATGCTAAAGAACTCAGGGAAAATCAAAGTCAAAAGAAAACGGACATTGATTCTGATACGAAAAGTGCTTCCGATGGAAATTCAATAGAAGAATTGACGAATGACGAGAAGGTCATTTCTTATGTCAAATCCAATCACAAATTGCCGGATTATTATATCACAAAATCTGAAGCTAAAAATCAAGGTTGGATTGCATCAAAAGGAAATCTCTGCGATGTTTTACCTGGAAAAGCCATTGGCGGCGATAAATTCAGCAACCGTGAAAAATCTTTACCAAAAGGCGAACAATATTTCGAAGCCGACGTGAATTACAACTGTGGAAACCGTGGTGCAGACAGAATCGTATTTACCAAAAACGGAGAAGTTTGGTTGACGGAAGACCATTATAAAAGTTTTGAGAAAAAATAAAATGTCTGGAAGATGGAAGTCTAAAGCACGAAGAAAACTCCCAACTTCCATCTCCCAACCTCCAACAATTAATAATTTAATTTAAAAATGAAAGAAGTATATATCGATTTTATAAACATCGGCGATTACGAAGATTTTTACACGGAATTGAAGTCCAAACTTGAATTGCCGGAATATTTCGGAGACAATCTGGATGCGCTTTCGGATGTGATTTCGGGCGGTTTGGAATTGCCACTTCACATCGAATTTGTGAATATGAGCGTTGATCAATTGGAAACTTTTGAAGACCTATTGACGACGTTGGAAGATGTGGAAGACGAAGTGGAAGAATTTACCTTCACTTATTACCTTGAGCAATATGAAGATGAGGACGAAAATTTAGATGAAAATGAAGAATAATACTAGAAAAGCGGCAATTGACGACCTCTCTCAATTGGCTCAATTGTTTGATGAATACAGAATGTTCTATCACAAAACCTCTGATATTTCCGGCGCTGAGCAATTTATTTCTGAAAGATTAGAAAGTAAAGATTCTGAGATTTTTGTGGTTGATGAAGAAGGAAAGTTAGGTGGTTTTGTCCAACTTTATCCACTGTGTTCGTCTACGAGAATGAAACGTTATTGGCTATTGAATGACCTTTACGTGAATCCTGAATTTCGAGGAAAAGCTTATTCCAAAGCGTTGATTGAGGAAGCAAAACAACTTTGCCGAACATCCAATTCTTGCGGAATGTACCTGGAAACAGGAAAAGAAAATAGGGTTGGAAATCAATTGTATCCAAGTGCAGGTTTCAAGAAATATGATGAGGTCAATTTCTATGAGTGGGAAGTGGAATCATAAACGATGAATGATAATTGATATATGATTTCATTGCTATGCCCAAAAACTTTAAATCTTGAATTTTAAACTTTGAATTAAATATGACTGATTTCGAAAAATATATCCAGCGTTATCTAGACCTTGTTCCATCTGAAAATTGGATTGAGGAATTGAAAATCTCAGGAAAACTGACTTTGGAGATTTATGAAAAACTTTCTGAAGAACAAGCCAACTTTGCTTATACCGAAGGAAAATGGAGTCTGAAAACACTTTTGCAACATTTGATTGATACAGAAAAAGTCTTTGCTTATCGCGCTATGAGATTTTCCAGAAAAGACCAATCTTTGGTTTCTGGTTTTGATGAAGAAAGTTGGGCAGACAATTCTTACGCTGAAACCCGAACTTTGAAAAGTTTGATTAAGGAATTCAAAGTGACGAGAAAGCAGTCGTCTATTTTCTTCAAAACACTTCCCGTTGAAGCTTTACAATTAATAGGAATCGTCAATGAAAATGAGATAAAAGTGGAAACGATTGGGAAATTAATCGTTGGTCACAATATTCATCATTTGAATGTTATTAAGGAAAGATATTTGCCGAACATCTAATCTAACAATTTAAAAGTGTACCAATTTAACAATTCTCTAATTGTGACATTGATAGTTTGTTAAATTGGTACACTTGATTTATTTCTTCCTAGTCAAATACTTTCTCCCAGGAATAAACAACAGCAAAGCCCCAATCACAAACATCGATAATCTGGAAAGAAAATCGCCACTTTTTGTATAGAAAGTTTCGTGGTCGATGAGGTTTACTTTAGCTATCAATGCACCTTTTGCGCCGTAAGGCAAATCATCCACAATATCGCCTCGGGAATTGATGTGTGCGCTGGTTCCGCTGTTTGCTGACCTTGCGATTTCTCTTCGGGTTTCTATTGCGCGGAGTTTTGCGTAAGCCAACAATTGTTTATGGCCTTGCGAAAATCCCCACCAGGAATCATTCGTCACAATCGTTAGAAGATTGGCGCCTTTCTTAACATAATCCGTTACATATTCGCCATAGACACTTTCGTAGCAAATGATTGGCGCAATGACGGATTTGTTGTATGGATTTGCAAATACTTTTCGTTCTTTGGAAACCCCGAGAGAACGAGTTGTTCCGCCTAGATCAAGCATTACATCGCCTAAAATTGGTTTGAAGAAATTGATGTACGGGAAAATCTCAACTCCAGGAACCAACATCGCTTTGTGATAGACTTCCGGCTGTTGATTCGGGATGATTTGTATCGCCGAATTATATTCATCCACCCAAATGCCTTGTCTTTCAAGATAACTCGCGGTTACAGGCTTTTCCTCATCTTCTTTATAAACGTAATAGCTGGAAATTCCGCCAGCAAAAACCGATTTCGGATGTTGAGTTAAAAATGCTTTGATATTATTGATGAGCAAACTATTATTGAATCCTCGCTCACTTATAGAACCTGGTCCAGGCAA
>Ga0308171_1001635_pt1 | contig 28330 bp, 24 predicted proteins | sample PhyGR1_FD_202135 | JGI IMG/M metagenome (GOLD analysis project Ga0308171, IMG submission 202135) | Phyllosphere microbial communities from UC Gill Tract Community Farm, Albany, California, United States - DLSLSG.R1 | ecosystem: Host-associated > Plants > Phyllosphere > Unclassified | place: USA...
CACCTGTACAGGATAAAGCATTGAACGTGATCTCCCCTGAAGTCTCCCCGGCCGACGACAGCCTGCAGCGCCTGGAGCAGCTGGCCGACATCTCCCAGCGCCTGCTGGAGCGGGCCAAGGCCCTGGGTGCCACCCAGGCCGAAGTCAGCTGCAGCGATGAGCGCGGCCTGGATGTGAACGTGCGCCTGGGCGAGGTCGAAACGGTCGAATCCACCCGCGACCGCGGCATCGCGGTGACCGTCTACTTCGGCCAGCGCAAGGGCAGCGCCAGCACCGCCGACCTGCGCGAGAGCAGCCTGGAGTCGACCGTGGCCCAGGCCTGCGCGATCGCCCGCCACACCGAGGACGACGAGTCGGCCGGGCTGGCCGAGGCGGCGCTGATGGCGCGCGCGTTCCCGGACCTGGACGGCTGGCACCCCTGGGAGCTCAGTGCCGATGCGGCGCTGGACCTGGCGCTGGCCTGCGAAGCGGCCGGGCGTGAGGCCGACACCCGCATCAGCAATTCCGACGGGGCCTCGGCGGCGACCGCGCAGAGCCTGTCGGTCTATGCCAACTCGCACGGCTTCATCGGCCGCGAGCGCAGCAGCCATCACTCGATCGGCTGCGCGCTGATCGCCGGGCAGGGCGATGGCATGCAGCGCGATGGCTGGTACAGCAGCGCGCTGGCCCGCGAGGACCTGGAATCGGCGGCCGCGATCGGCCGCCACGCCGCGCAGCGCACCGTCGCCCGCTTGAACCCGCGTTCGATGACCACCGCGCAGATGCCGGTGCTGTATTCGCCGGAGGTCGCGCGTTCGCTGATCGGCCACCTGCTGGGCGCGGTCTCCGGCGGCGCGTTGTACCGCCGCGCCAGCTTCCTGCTGGACAGTGTCGGCACCCGCCTGTTCCCGGACTGGTTCGGCATCGAGGAACTGCCGCTGCTGCGCCGGGGCCTGCGTTCGTCGGCCTTCGATGGTGACGGCGTGGCCACCCGCAATGCGGCGCTGGTGACCGACGGCGTGCTGCAGCGCTACATCCTGGGCAGCTATTCGGCGCGCAAGCTGGGCCTGCAGACCACCGGCAATGCCGGCGGCGTGCACAACCTCAAGGTCACCGCCAACGCCGACGGCCTGGCGTCGATCGCGCGGCAGATGGGCAACGGCCTGCTGGTCACCGAACTGATGGGGCAGGGCGTCAACAGCGTGACCGGCGATTACTCGCGCGGCGCCGGCGGGTTCCGGGTCGAGAACGGCGAGATCACCTACCCGGTGGACGGCATCACGATCGCCGGCAACCTCAAGGAGATGTTCGCCAGCATCGAAGCGGTGGGCCGCGATGTGGATCCCCGCTCGCACGTCCAGACCGGTGCCATTCTGGTAGGACAAATGACCGTAGCCGGTAACGATTGACGTATCCTATATAGGCTGCCTTGGCAGGCGGGGAGCCTGTCGTGCAATACCTACATAGCGAACAAGGAGTTTCACCGTGAGCGATTTCGATAACGTCACCGCACCGCCGCCGCCGCCGGCCGGCGCTGCACCGTCCGACCAGCGTACGCTGTCGCTGGTGGCCCACCTGCTGGGCATTTTCACCGGCTTCATCGGCGCGCTGATCATCTGGCTGGTCAACAAGGATGACCCGCAGAAGGGCTTCGTGACCGACCAGGCCAAGGAAGCGCTGAACTTCCAGATCACGGTGCTGATCGCCTACGTCATCTCCACCATCCTGGTGGTCGTGCTGATCGGCGGCCTGCTGCTGACCCTGGTGTGGGTGGCCAACCTGGTGCTGTGCATCCTGGCCGCGGTGAAGTCCAACAACGGCGAAGCCTACCGTTATCCGTTCACCCTGCGCCTGATCAAGTAATCGATCCGCAGCGCTGGAACGAAAAAACGCCCGGGATTCCCGGGCGTTTTTTTGTGTCATCGCACTGCTGCGCCACGCCCTGCGGGCTGGCCTGCGCCATCGCTCAGTGGTCGCGCTCGACCGCCAGCCTGGCCAGGGCGCGCAGCGCATCGGCCGTCTGGCCATAACCGGCCAGGCCGTCGGAGATCTGCTCGCTCAGCATGCGCAGGTGGGCCTTCGCCCCGTCCATGCCGAGCAGCGCCGGGAAGGTGGATTTGGCCTGCGCTTCGTCCTTGCCCGCGGTCTTGCCGAGCTGCGCCGAACTGGCTTCCACATCCAGGATGTCATCGCGCACCTGGAACGCCAGCCCGAGGGCCGCGGCCACCTGGTCCAGCTGCTGCAGCCCGGCCGCCGGCGCGTGGCCGCACAGCGCGCCCATGCGCACCGCGGCGCGGATCAGGGCGCCGGTCTTGAGCGCATGCATGCGCTCAAGGTCCGCCAGTGGCTGGGCCTGCCCGGTCGCATCGATATCCAGTGCCTGGCCACCACACATGCCCGCCGCGCCGGAGGCGTTCGCCAGCGTCTGCAGGCAGTCCACGCGCAGCTGCGCCGGCAGTGCTGCATCGGCCAGCACGCCGAACGCACGGGTCTGCAGGGCATCGCCGGCCAGGATCGCGGTGGCTTCATCGAATGCGATATGCGTGGTCGGTCGGCCGCGCCGCAGCGCGTCGTCGTCCATTGCCGGCAGATCGTCGTGGACCAGCGAATAGGCATGGATCAGCTCAACCGCCATCGCCGGTGCATCCAGCGCGTTTTCGTCGGCCGCGAAGATCCGGCCGCTGGCATACACCAGCAGCGGGCGCATGCGCTTGCCGCCGCCGAGCACGGCATAGCGCATCGCCTGGTGCAGCCCACGCGGCGCATCGGAGGGCGCGGGCAGGCTGGCCTCGAGCTGGGCTTCGATACGTTCGCGCCAGCGCGCGAACGTGGCCTCAACCGTCATGGGCGGGCGGATCGAACGCTTCGGCCGTTTCCGGCCGGGCCGGATCGCTGAGCAGGCGCACGCGCAGTTCGGCCTGTTCCAGCGCCTGCTGGCACTGCCGGTACAGGCTGACGCCGCGCTCGTAGGCACTGAGCGACTGTTCCAGGCTCAGATCGCCGGTTTCCATTTTTTCCACCAGCTGTTCCAGTTCTTCCAGCGACTGCTCGAAGTGGGCGACCGGGGAGGTTTCGTTGGGGGACTTCTTGGGCATGGGACAAGTGTGAGCCGCCGGCCCGGTGGGGTCAATTCACGCGAGGCCCGGCGTCCACTGCAGCTGTGCGTCATGCTGGGCCAGCCACTGCTGCAGCGGTGCGGCGATCACCCGGTCGCCGGCCGCCATCAGCGTCGCCCCGTCGAACAACAGCGGCAGCTGGCGGCGCTGCCACGGCGGCAGGCCTTGTTGCTGCAGCAGATCCTTGAGCGCGTGGGAATGGCTGCGGCCGGGCAGATGGATCCGCTCGCCCCCGCGCCGGGCGGTGATCTGCAGGGCCGTGTCGAAGCCGTCGGGCGCGCCCAGCAGGGTCAGTGTGCCGCCATCGGGCAGCGCCAGCGGCGCGCGGCCGTCCCAGTGCACGCTCCAGTGCGGTGGCAGCGCCAGCGTGGTGGACAGCAGGTGCAGTTCGCCGCGCCAGCGGCGGATCCGTGCGCCCTGCCAGGCGAACTGCGCATCGGCATGATGCGCGGCCGGCAGCAGCGCCTGTTCAACGGCGTCCACGCCGGCCGCCGGCAGCGGCGGCAGCCCGCAGTTGCGCACCCATTGGCGCAGCAGCCGGGCGCGGCGCTCGGGCGGATGCCGTTGCAGCCGCGCGCAGTCCATCACGCCGGGCGAGGTCACGCAGCGCGCCAGCGCGTCCTGGTCGGTGGTCTCCAGCAGGCGCTGCGATTGCGCGCACAACGTCGCGCTGCGGGCGAACGCCGCGTCGGCCTGTGGCCAGCGCGACTGCAGCAGCGGCAGCACGTGCAGGCGCAGGAAGTTGCGGTCGGCGTCGTCGCTGGCATTGCTGGGATCTTCGATCCACGCCAGGCCCTGCGCGCGGGCATGCGCGAGCAGCGCGGCGCGCGGCACCTGCAGCAACGGCCGCCACACGGTGCCGGCGGCGAAGGGTGCGTGCGCCTTCATCGCCGCCAGGCCATCCACGCCGGAGCCGCGCAGCGCACGCATCAGGAAGGTCTCGGCCTGGTCATCGCGGTGATGTGCCAGGGCCAGGTGCTCACCGTGGTTCAGCAGGGAGGCGAAGGCCTCGCGGCGCGCCTGCCGCGCGGCGGCCTCCAGGCCCTGGCCGCTCTCGCGTGCAACCGCCACGTGGACCACCTGTACCGCGATGCCCCACTGCCGGCACAGGTGGGTGCAGTGATCGGCCCATGCATCTGCCTCGGCCTGCAGGCCATGGTGGACATGCACCGCGCGCAGCCCGGCGGCGCGCTGGGCCGGCGAGTGCGCCAGCCAGTGCAGCAGCACGGTCGAATCCAGCCCGCCGCTGAAACCGACGAGAACCGGCGCGGGCGTGGCGGGCGGGGTGGGCAGCGCGGACGACATCGGCTCACTCATGATCGCTCGGGGCTCCAGTATCGGCGCTGCCGGGCGCCACGCGGTGACCGCGGCGATCGATCTGGAAATGCGTGCCGCCTTCGATCGGGACGTGGCCATCGGCATCGGGCGTGCCGGGCCGGCAGCCGTTGCACACCTCCGCGATGCCCTCGCGGAACGGCCAGCCGAAATCGAAGGTGGCCGCGAACGCCGGTTCCAGCGTGGCATCGAAGTAGCCGATGCGCGTGCCGACACGGCCGCGCAGCCGTCCTTCTTCCACCTCGTCCGGCCCGTTGTCCCAGGTGATCACGGCCTGGGAGCGACCCTGCCGGGTGATGTAGTGGAAGCTGCCACCGGCGTACGCCGCGGCCAGCCCGTGCGCATCGAAGGCCAGCCGGGCCAGCGCCGCGGGGGTCAGCTGCAGGCGGCCGTCCACCAGCGCGCAGCCCGGCAACGGCTGCAGCCCGTCCTCTTCGGTCAACGCCTGGCACGCCGCGCCTTCGGCGGGCGGTGGGGCAGCGGCGGCCGGGAGCGTGGCCGCAGCCAGTGCCGCACACAGCAGCAGGGGCCGCATGTGGCGGCCCCTGCGATCTGCCGCCGGGCGTGCTGCCGGCATTATTTCGCCGCGCCGGTCTGGCGCTCGAAGGTGGTCGGCGTGGGCAGTTCAACCGGCACGCCGTTGGCGTCGCAGGTGCCCGCATCGCACAGGCGCTGGCGCAGGCGGGGCGTGGCCTGCACGATCATGTGGTAGATCGCGTTCTGTTCCATGGTGCCGCGGATCGCCTTGCTGCCCGGGCCGCTGGCCCAGATGCCGACGTCTTCGCCGCCATGGGTCTCGCTCTTGGTCGGGACCAGCGCTTCCTGCATGTAATCGGGATGCTCGGTATCGACGTGGCTCAGGTCGGGGCGGCCGGCGGCCGGGTCGAAGCTGCTCGGGTTGTGCGGGTAGGTCTTGGGACCGGCCGGCTGCTGGTTGCTGGTGCCGGTGTAGCCCGGGCCGTTGGCATAGCTCAGCGTGGTGTAGGGCAGGCCCAGGCCGTCGCGGGCCACGTCCAGCGTGCCGGCGCCGTCTTCGCCGCCCTTGTCCTTGACCTTGCCCAGGATCGGATTGCCCCGGGCCGGGTAACCGACGAAATTCAAGGTGTGCGAATGGTCGGCGGTGACGATGATCAGGGTGTCATCGGACGAGGTCGCCTCCACCGCCGCGCGCACCGCATCGGACATCGCCACGGTGTCGCTCAGCGCCCGGTAGGCGTTGCCGCTGTGGTTGGCGTGGTCGATGCGCGCACCTTCCACCATCAGCACGAAGCCTTCCTGGTGGCGCGACAGGGTGGCGATGGCCGCGCGGGTCAGCTCGGCCAGGCTCGGTTCGCCGGCCGGGTCGTCCTTGCGCTCGATCTCATAGCGCATGTGGTCCGGCTCGAACAGGCCCAGGATCGCCGGCGCGTTCGCGGCGGCCTGCAGCTGCTGCGCGTTCCACACGTAGGCCCCCTGCGGATGCGCCTGCTGCCATTCGGTCACCAGGCTGCGCCCGTCCAGGCGCTGGCCGACCTTGTCGTCGTACTCGGGATCGCGCTCTTCCACCGTGGTGAACTCGCCGCGCCCGCCGCCCAGCACCACCAGCGGGCCACGCCCGTAGCGCGCGGTGGACAGCAGCTGCTGGGCGATGTCCTTGCAGCCGGCCGCGACCGCGTCGGGCGGCAGGTCGGTGTCGTTTTCCCAGTTGCGTTCGGGCGAGTGCGCATAGGTGGCCGCCGGGGTGGCGTGGGTGAGGCGCGCGGTGGAGACCATGCCGGTCGCCATGCCGGCGCTGTCGGCCAGCTGCAGCCAGGTCAGCAGACCCTTGTCCAGGCTGTCGGCGCAGTCGTTGCGGGTGCCCGCGCTGACGCCGATCGCGCCCATGTGGGTCTTCACGCCGGTGGTGATCGCGGTCATGGTGCCGGCCGAATCGGGGGTCTGCGAATCCACGTTGTAGGTCTTGCTGAACGCGGTGGCCGGGAAGCGCTCCCACGAGAGCAGGTTCTCTTCGCCCGGGCTGCCGTTGCGCTGCCCTTCGAAGATGCGCGCGGCCGCCACGGTGGTCAGGCTCATGCCATCGCCCAGGAAAAGGATCACGTTCTTGGCCTTGCCCTGCATCGCACCGTTGCCGGCAGCGCGCGCGGCGCCGCTGCGGTACCACCATTGCGGGGTTTCACCCTGCGGATGGGCCACGGCCGGCACATCGACCTGAACGGCAGCGGGGCCGGAAGTGGGGGACGTACTGGCGCAGGCGCCGAGCAGCAGGGTGGTGATGGTGGCAACCAAAGGCGTGAAACGGGACATGGGCGCGTGGATCTCACGTGTGAAACGGGCGTTCATTATGCAGAACGCCGCAAGGCACGCCGATGACACGCTGATTTTCCGTGTGCGTCTCGTTCGCCGGGCCCGGTTGGGCTAAGGTGCCCAGCTGTCACATTCTCATTCTGGAAGGCTCATGAAGCTGGTCTCAGCGTGGTTGCGGATTCCGTTCTGGCAACGCGTCCTCGGTGGCTTCGTGCTCGGTGCACTGGCCGGCTGGCTGCTCGGTCCTGCGGCCGAAACCTGGTTCGGCCCGCTCGGCGATCTGTACGTGACCCTGATCAAGATGATCGCGGTGCCGCTGGTGTTCTTCGCGGTGATCAACGCGATCTCTTCCCTGCACGGGCAGAAATCCGTGGCGGCGCTCGGTGGGCGCACGTTCCTGTGGTTCATCGTCACCGCCGCGCTGGCGGTCGGGATCGGCCTGGCGGTCGGCACGATCATGCAACCGGGCACCGGCAACCTCAGCCTGAGCATGGACCACGGCTACACTCCGCGCGAAGTGCCCAGCGTGATCAAGGTGCTGATGGACGTGGTGCCCTCCAACGTGTTCTACGCGCTGACGGGCATCGGCACGCGGGTCAACGCGGCCGGCGAGACGGTGCTGGCTGCCGGGCGGGGGTCGATCCTGCCGGTGATCTTCTTTGCCGGCCTGCTCGGCTTTGCGATGGTCAAGCTGGGCGACAAGGTCGCCGAGGCGCGCAAGCTGACCGGGCAGATGAGCGAGATCATGATCCAGGTGACCCGCTTCGTGCTGGAGATCACCCCGCTGGGTACGTTCGGCCTGATCGCCGGCCTGGTCGGCAGCTACGGCTTCGAGAAACTGCTGCCGCTGGGCAACTTCGTGCTGGCGCTGTACGTGGCGTGCGCGCTGCACATCGTGGTGGTCTACGGCAGCCTGCTGCTTGCGCATGGGCTGAATCCGCTGAAGTTCTTCCGCGGTGCGGCGCCGGGCATGCAGGTGGCCTTCGTGAGCTCCTCCAGCTTTGCGGCGATGCCGGTGGCGATGCGCTCGATCACCCACAACCTGGGCGTGAACAAGGATTACGCGTCATTCGCGGTGCCGCTGGGCGCCAGCATCAAGATGGATGGCTGTGGCGCGATCTATCCGGCGCTGTGCGCGGTGTTCATCGCGCAGTACACCGGTGTGCCGCTGAGCCCGGAACAGTACGTGGTGGTGCTGATCGCCTCGGTGCTGGGCAGCTTCGGAACGGCCGGCGTGCCCGGGACCGCCGTGGTGATGGCCACCGTGGTGCTGAGCGCGGCCAACCTGCCGCTGGAAACGATCGGCTACCTGTACGCGATCGATCGCATCCTGGACATGATGCGCACCATGACCAACGTGACCGGGCAGATGCTGGTGCCGGTGCTGGTAGCCAAGGAGACCGGGCTGCTGGACCGCGAGGTCTACGACAATCCTTCCACCAATGTCGGCGTGGACGAGGCCGAAGAACGGCCCTCCTGAGCCGCGCGTGCCCGCGTCGGCGGTGGCGGCACGGGCCGCCACAGTGCCGGCGCGTGCTGTCCGGGCGGTGCTGTAAAGGCCTGTAACACCGGGTGTAACAGGACTGGTACAGGCCTGTGCCGCCTGCCGCTGCGACCCTCCGCGCCCGGCGGGCCGCGCATTCATCACGGCGGCCACAGCGGCCGCTGTAACAGCCCTGTTGCGCGGCGCTGCCCACGCACGCCGCAAAGCCCTTGTGCAACGCGGTTTCCGCACTTGGCACGATTGCTGCTCATTCCCTTCCGCATGTACTCGGGAGGTCGCAATGGACAGCGTTGCCGTACACAGGAAAGCCCGCCCCGGCCTTTGGTTGCTGGCCGTTGCCTTGGTGCTGCCGCAGGCCGCCATGGCCTCCGGTGCCCGCCAGGGCGTCAAGGCCCAGCCGGGTGAGATCGTCCTGCTGCGCGATGTGTCGGCACGGCCGGCGTATCGTCCGGCACCGCCGGGCATGGCGCTGATCGCCGATCCTTCGCCACGGCGCGAAGTGAACCAGGCACTGGGCACCTCGCAGGGCATGGATGAACTGAGCGATGACGATTACGCATCGCTGGGCGCCAACACCGGCGCCGGAACGGCCGCGATGCACGGCGGCTCGACCACCATCGAACGGGTGACCGGGCAGACCGTGAGCGGCACGCTGGGCCGCGCCACCGGCAACGGCGGCGTGCTCTCCGGCGGCCAGCTCGGCACGGCGATCGGCGGCCCGATGGGCGCGGTCGGTTCGGCCACACGGGGGATCGGCGACCAGGTCCGCGGCGCACTGGCGCAGTTCCCGCTTGGCCAGCCTGCGGGCGGGCCCGGCAAATGAGCCCCCTGCTGCTGCGCGGCGTTCTGCTTGCCGCCTCGCTGGGCGGCGTGTTGCCGGCCTGGGCCCAATCGGCCGATGGCTACGGCGCGATGCTCTCCTATCTCAACGACAGCCGCATCGACGGCCGCGCGCTGGCCGGCGCCGAAGGCGCGATCACCGTGAACATGGTGGCCGGCGATCTCAACCAGCAGGCCAACCTGATCGGCATCGCCAACGGCGAGCGCGCCCGCATCACGGTGGACGCAACGCAGCGCCAGGCCGGCAACCGTGTCATCGGCAGTACCGCCATGGACGCCAGCGCGCGCATCGGCGGCCAGGCACTGAACGGCGCCAGCGGCGTCGCATCGATCAACCAGGCCAGCGGGAACGGCAATGCGACGTTCAACGTCGTCACCGCCACGCTGGCGCAACAGGGCATACGCGAAACCAACGACGCGGCTTTGGCCGACTCGGCGGTACTCGCGTCAGCAGGGGGGCAGGGGGCCGTGAACAGCGGTCGGTCGGCCGGAACTCGCAGGGTGGCGGTAGAGGCCTCCGCACTGCAGGGATTCGACGGCGTCCTGCAACTCAATCAGATCGCGGGATCCGGCAACGCCACCGCCAATCAACTGAGTATTTCGGTGCAGTCCACCCCGTGAGTAGTCACATCCACCCGATTGTCTGTGATGAGAGAGAGGGCACCATGAACACCCATTTCAACCGTACCGTACTGGCCATCGCGGTCGCTGCCGCGTCCGCTTCCGTCGCCGCGCAGGACAACCAGAACCAGAGCGCGAACATCAACCACCTGCACAACGTGGTCGAGGCGCGCACCAACCTCAACACCAACGTAAACACCAACATCAACACCGATTTCGATACCAACGTCGACACCAATGTCGCCACCGATATCGACACCAACATCCAGACCAACACCCGCGACGACAACGATTCGCGTACCTGGAACCGCACCTGGAACACCACCCGCAACACCGACAGCACCACCAACACGACCATCAACGATGACGTGACCAGCACGACCAACGTCACCAGCAACCGCGATGTCACCAGCAACCGCAACGTCACCGACAACGCCAGCGTCAACAAGACCAGCAACATCCAGGCCGACGAACGCCAGGAAAAGAACAACCACGGCGTGGACGTGAACCTGGAGAAGGACCTGCGCCTGAGCTCGGACATCAACTTCTCGGGTGATCCGGAGATCACCGGCGCGATCGACATCGATTCGGCGGCCATCGCCATCATCGACAACCGCCAGTCGATCACCGGCAACGGGGCCTCCAACACGCTGGTGACCAACAGCGCCTCGATCGCCGATGACGTGGGCAATGGTGCGTCGGGCAACCTCGGCTTCAACGTGGCGGCCGGCGACAACAATGCGCAGGACAACGCCGCGTCGCTGTCCGCGGCCGATGCGTCCTTCAGCTTCGGCATGGCCGATGCCGAGGTGTTCGTGAACCAGTACGGTGCGGGCAACACCACCCTCAACTCCGGCGTGACCAACGCGGCCGGCCTGGGCGGCAATGCCTTCAGCGGCGCCTCCGGCAACCTCGGCGCCAACGTGGCATCGGGCAACAACAACGAGCAGAAGAACGCGCTGGCCGCCTCGGTGGCCACCAGTGCCTATGCGACCTCGAGCATCAGCTCCAACCAGGTCTCCAGCGGCAACGCGGTGGTCAACGCCGGTTACACGCAGTCCTTCACCGACAGCGTGGATGTGGCGCTGACCGGTCGCGTGGCCGGTGGCACCCTGGCCGTGGGCGCGGGCCGTTACAGCGGCACGGGCAACGCCTACCAGAAAGACAACTACTACCTGGACAGCTGGAGCGGCGCGCTTGACCATCCGAGCGGCAGCGAGACCGGCCATATCGACATGGACAGCGATATCCAGAACGCAACGGCCAACCCGTACGCCGATGGCGTGGGCGGTATCGCCTTCGATACCGATGAGCGCGGCACCAGCCAGTTCGTCGAACTGGGTGTGGCCGATCTGTACGCGAGCCTGAGCGGCACCGTGTCCACCACCCGCTGGGTCGCGGTCAATGCGACCAACACCGCGGCATTGTCCGGCAGCGCGTTCTCCGGCGCGTCCGGCAACATCGGGGTCAACGTCGCGTCCGGCAGCGGCAACCTGCAGGCCAACAGCCTGGCACTGGCCGTTGCGCAGCCCTCCACGGGCGGCGGCGGTGGCGGTGGTCCCGAGCAGTAAGCCTGTCCGCTTTCGCAGGCAACAGGCGTTAAGCGCAACAAACCCGGTCATCCGCCAATGACCGGGCTCCCGGGGGCCCCTGTCCCCATCCCCCCTTTGGGGGCAGGGGTCCCTTCCTGAGCTCTGGAGACGGCGATGTTCAACCGCATGCGGTGGTGGTTGCTGGTGTGGAGCCTGTCGATGCTGATGCTGCCGGTGCGCGTGGCGCAGGCCGGCGATGTGGCCTTCAGCAGCGTGCTGCCCAATGGCGCGGTGCTGCACCAGCGCGTGGAGAGCATGCAGGAACGGCGCTACCGCAACATCGTGCGGCAGCACACCGATTACAGCTGTGGTGCGGCCGCCCTGGCCACGATCCTGCGCTACGCCTACCACCTGGAGGCCGATGAGAGCACGGTGATCGAAGGGATGATGGGGGTCTCAGACCCGGCGATGGTCCACCAGCGGGGGTTCTCGCTGCTGGACATCAAGCGTTACGTGGAATCGATGGGCATGCGTGGGCGCGGCTACCGCGTCGATGAAGCGCGTCTGCGCTCCTTGCGTGTGCCCGGACTGGTGCTGATGGATGTACGTGGGTTCCGCCACTTCGTGGTCCTCAAGCAGGTCCGCGACGATGTGGTGGATGTGGCCGACCCGATCCTGGGCAACCGCAGCCTGCCCGTCAGCGAATTTCTCAAGGCGTGGCCGTCGCGCGCCGTGTTCATCGTGATCGGGACCGATTTCGATCGCAACACGGTGCTGCTGCAGCCGGGTGAACGGCCCAGTGCACGTTCGCTGTACGCCCGGCAGGGACCGATCACCGACGCGGAACTGGTCGACTTCGGATTCACCCATGCCGATCTGTTCTAAGGAGCTTTCATGAACATCGCACATTGGACACCCTGCATCGTCGTGTTGGCGCTGCTGGGCATGCTGCCGGCGCATGCGCAGGACAGCCGCCCCGGCAAGGGGTTGAACGAGATCCCGGACCCGGAATTGAACCTGATGCGCGGCCGTTACACGGTCGGTGGCAACAACGTGGCCTGGTTCGGCGTGACCATGATTTCGCAGTGGCAGACCCGCGGTGGCCAATCCGCGCAGAGTGCGCTCAAGCTCGGCATGGATTTCAGCCAGGGCAGCACGCCCCGCGTGACCTTCGCCCCCACGGTCAGCGTGACCACCGCCGATGCACCGTTGCCGGTGTCCGAAGGCCGCAGCATCGATGCCAGTGGCCTGCAGAACGTCGCCGGCCTGACCCAGGCGATCCAGGTGGCCGGTGACGGCAACACGGCCAGCAACGCCACCCAGCTCAGCGTGCGCGACGGCGTCGCACCGCCGGCCGGCAACGAGGACGCACCGCTGGCCAGCATCCAGCACGGCGGTATCAGCGCGCTGGCGCAGCTGGAGGGCAACACCGCGAAGGTGCAGCTGCAGATCGAAGGCGTCGGGGCGGTCCAGCAGTGGATCCGCAACGGCAGCGTCGGGCAGAGCATTGCCTTGAGCAGCGATGGCCAGGCGGCCAGCAACCGGCTGCAGATCGATCTTGTGCGGCAGTCGCTGGCCAGCAATGTGCCGCTGAGCCAGAACGTCGCCCAGGCGATGACCCTGGTGCGCGGCGTCGGTATCGGACCGGGCCAGTGATCCATCGGCGCGGCAGGGGGAAGGACACCACAAGGGCGGGCAAGGGCAATGCACACTTCATTACGCACGACACCGCTGGCGCTGGCGGCGCTGGCCCTGATGATGGCGGCGGGCGCGCAGGCGCAGACGGCTACCGGCAACACCGATGCGGACGTCAAGGCGCTGATCGCACAGCTGGAGGCACTCAAGGCGAACTATGCGCAGGAAGTGCGCCGGCTGCGCGAACTGGACATGCAGGTGCAGGCGATGCAGGCGCGCTTGTCGGGCAGGGCAGCGCCGGCGGCGGGCACGGCCGCCTCGCCGCCGCCCCCCGTGGCGGCCGGCACCCCGGCCGCAGCGGCGGGCGGCGAGGGCTATGCCAGCAGCGCCGAGGAAGCACAGCAGGCCAAGCAGGACGCGCGGCGCAGCGTGGATGACGTCAAACAGCAGCAGGCCGCATTGTTCAGCCGGCGCTTCACCCTCGAAAGCAGCCTCAGCTACGCACGCTACGACCGCAAGCAGCTCAGCCTCAACGGCTTTCTTGCGCTGGACGCGATCTTCCTGGGCAACATCGCCATCGAGAACGTCGAGTCGGACACGATGACCTACAACCTGGCCGCGCGCTGGGGTGTCAGCCCGCGGCTGACGCTGAACCTGGATGTGCCCTACCTGGCCCGCAAGACGGTGTTCCAGAAGGGCGGTGCCGGCGGTTCGGCCGCGGCGATCGCGCAGGAGGAAACCACCGGCAACGGGATCGGTGATGTCGGCATGAGCGCCAACTACCGCCTGTTTGCCGAGCGCGGCAGGCTGCCCGAGACCGTGCTGACGGTCGGTGCGACGGCCCCGACCGGGCGTGCGCCGTACGGGCTGGACTGGAAGGTGCTCGAACGCGACGACGATGACTTCATCCGCTTCGCCGTGCCCGAGCAGCAGCCCACTGGCAACGGCGTGTGGCAGGCCAATGTCGGCCTTTCAGCGGTGAAGACGGCCGATCCGGCGATCCTGTTCGCCAATGTCGGCTACATCCATTCCTTCCCGCGCAGCTTCGACGATATCGACTCCAACCCCGATACCGTCAATCCCGGTGAGGTGAAGCTGGGCGGTTCGTATTACTTTGGCGCCGGCGTGGCGTTCGCGTTCAACGAGCGCACCAGCCTGAGCATTTCCTTCAGCGACAAGCTCAGTGCGCGTGCCTCCACGCGCTACCGCAATGGTCAGTGGTTGAAGGTGATCGGCAGCGACGCCAACGCCGGCACGCTCAACCTGGGCATCACCTATGCGCTCAACCAGAACACCACGCTGGTGAGCCTGCTCGGAATCGGCCTGACCCCGGATGCGCCGGATTTCACGCTGGCCTTCAAGGTGCCCTACAGCCTGTGAGCGGCAGCGCGTGCACGCGTGCCCCTCACCGCAGGTCGGGCAGCGCCAGCTGGTGTTTGCGGCACAGCCGGTAGATGGTGACCCGTGAGACCTGCATGTGGCGCGCGCAGGCGGTGATGTTGAACGCGTTCTCGCGCAGCGCATGCAGCAGGGTTTCGCGCTCGGCCAGTTGGCGTGCGCCCTGCAGGCCGCGCCCCTGCGGTGCCTGCAGGGGCACGCTCAGCTCCAGGTCGCTGGCCGTGATCAATTCCGCATCGCTGATGATCGCCGCGCGCTGCACGCGGTTCAGCAGTTCGCGCACGTTGCCCGGCCAGCCGAAGCGCTCCAGCGCACGCACCGCATCGGCACTGAAGCCCCGCGCCCGGGTGACATGGCGGTGGCGGAAGCTGGCCAGGAAATGCCCGGCGAGCAGGGCGATATCGCTGCCGCGTTCGCGCAGCGGTGGCAGCGGCAGCCGCAGCACGTTGAGCCGGTAGAACAGGTCGCGGCGGAACTGCCCGCGCTCCACGGCCTGTTCCAGATCGATGTGGGTGGCCGCCAGCACGCGCACGTTGACCTCCAGCGGCCGGTTGCTGCCCACGCGTTCGACCGTGCCTTCCTGCAGGACACGCAGCAGGTTGGTCTGTGCATCCAGCGGCAGGTCGCCGATCTCATCCAGGAAAACGGTGCCGCCGCTGGCCGATTCGAACAGCCCCAGGCGCCGGGTGGCCGCGCCGGTGAAGGCGCCGCGCTCATGGCCGAACAGTTCGGACTGCACCAGCGCGGCGGGAATCGCGCCGCAGTTCACCGCCAGGAACGGGCGCGCACGCCGCGCCGAGAGCGCATGCAGCGCCTGGGCTGCCAGTTCCTTGCCGGTGCCGGTTTCACCGGTGATCAGCACCGGCAGGTCCACCGGGGCGAATTTGCGGATCGCCGCGCGGGCCACCTGCAGCACGGCGCTTTCGCCGATCAACGCCTGCGGGCCCGCCGCCGCCGGATCCTCCTCCTGCGCGGCCAGCTGCTGCAGCCGCCGGGTCAGGCCGGAGAGCTCGAAGGGCACGGTGTACGTGTCTATGCACGCGGCCAGCACGTTCTCAAGCAGCGCGGAGGGTGGCAGGGGCGTGGCGGGCAGCAGCGCCAGCAGGGTCATGTGGCGGTGATCGGTCATCAACTGCTGCAGCTGCGCGAGGTCGGCCGGCACGCGGGTGCGCAGATCCAGCAGCCCGACCACCTGATCGCTGCCGCGCATGCCGATGCCGGTGCCTTGCTCCGGCGCCACGCTGCGTACCTGCCAGCCGGCCGCGGACAGCGCCGCGCGCTCCACCGCCAGGGGGTGCCCAAACCAGATTACACACCGGGCCGGAAAATCAGGGACTGCCGCCATGCGTCACCTTGTCGACGAAGATCACGGGCGGTGTGGCCAGCTGATGGGGCGCCGCGAACGTGCCGCCCCACGTCCGGGTCCGTCGCCTGCGCGGCGGCATCCGCCGCGCGGGCCCTGCCAGCCACGAGGGCCGGCCTGACAGAAACAACAACGCCGGCTGCGCCGGCGAGCGGCCACCGGCGGGCGGCCAACGAAAAAGGCCGCTGCAGGGCAGCGGCCTTCGACAGGGCGGTTCGGCAGGGCGGTCAGAGGTCGACGCGGCGTGCCTGCATGAACTTGCCACCCCAGTAGCCACTGACCAGACTGTCCACGCGGACGTCCTTGCCGGTGCTCGGGGCGTGCAGGAAGCGGCCTTCACCCACATAGATGCCAACGTGGTCGACCCGGCCCTTGCGGCCGAAGAACACCAGGTCGCCTGCGGCCAGGGCGTTGCGATCGTTGATCAGCTCGGCGGCACCGTCGTGGGCCATTTCGCGCGAGACGCGCGGCAGCTCGATGCCCAGGGCGGTACGGAAGACATAGCCGACCAGGCCGCTGCAGTCGAAACCACTGTCCGGGGAGGTGCCACCCCAGCGGTACGGCGTGCCCAGCAGGGTCATCGCACGGCGCAGCAGCGACTGCACCTTGCCGTTGTCGGCGGCGCCGCCGACCACCGCACCGGTGGCACCGGCGCTGGCATCGTAATTGGCGAGCAGGCGGCTCAGGTCGCCGGCGAACATCGCCGAGCGGTCCATGAGCGGAATGGTGTCATTGGCGGCCAGATGCGGGAGCAGGGCGGCGAGGGTGGCACTGGCAGCGGCATCGGCCTTGCTGCGGACCGGCGCTTCGGCCTTGCGGGCCGGCGCGGAAGATTCGGGGACGGCGCTGATGACGGGGGCTGCGGTTTCCGGGCCGGTCGTCGGTGCACTTTGTGCCCAGGCCGGAAGGCTGGCCAGGCAGAGGGTGAGGGCGAAGAGGGCGGGTCGAGCGCTGCGCCGGGGGGCGGCGGTCTGGCCTTTGCAAGTCAGGTCGTCTGTCGTCACGCGGCGGTCACTGAATAAAAGCGATGGGTGATGATGCCGTGTAAGGCCTGTGATTTGGTACAAATTTCGTTAATTTATAGTTAAAAATGGTGTGATGTGAGTCACAAATTTGCCCCTTGTCCCAGTTCAGCTTAGTAAAGGACGCGTTTGGCTCCTGTGTAGTGGTCCTTCCAGTAGGCCCCGCCGAGGGCATCCAGGCGTACCGTTCCGCCGCTGCTGGGGGCGTGCACGAACCGCCCTTCGCCGACGTAGATCCCCACATGGGTAACGCTGCCACGGCTGCCGAAGAACACCAGGTCGCCGGGCGCCAGCCGCTTGGGATCGATCTTCGGGCCCTGCACCGCCGCCAGCTCGCGCGAGGTACGCGGCAGCTTCAGGTCCAGCATCTCCCGGTACACATAGGCCACCAGCCCACTGCAGTCGAAGCCGCTTTCCGGGGTGTTGCCGCCGTAACGGTACGGGGTGCCGACCAGGCCGATGGCGCGCATCAGCACCGCATTGGCCGCCTGCGGATTGGCGGGGGTGACCGAGGGCCAGACCTGGGCCGTGGGCGGCGTTGCGGCCGGGCGGGGGGCCTTGCCGCCGCCGCAGGCCGTCAACAGGGCCAGGACGGCCAGCGCAGGCCAGCGCAGCGGCGGGGTGGTCGAGCGCGAAACTGGCGTCTTGTGCATGTTGTCCGGATAATGCGCCACCTCAGAAGGCCGTCATGATGGCGGCGTATCCGGCGGGCGACAACCCGCCTCACCCGTCTGCCCCGGCAGTCTCCAGACAGAGTTGCGCATGAAGATCGAAAAAGACAGCGTCGTCCGTTTCCATTACACCGTTGCCGAGCAGGGCCAGGAGCCGATCGAGAGCTCCCACGACCGTGACCCGCTGGCGATCCTGATCGGCCACGGCAACATCATCCCGGGCCTGGAAAACGCCATGATGGACAAGGAAGCCGGCGCGACCTTCGAAGTCGACGTCAAGGCCACCGAAGCCTACGGTGAGCGCCGCGAAGGCCTGACCCAGCGCGTGCCGAAGAAGCATTTCGGTACCACCAAGCTGGTTCCGGGCCAGCAGGTCGTGCTGCAGACCAACTTCGGCCCGCGCGCGGTCACCGTGCAGAAGGTCGGCATGAGCGTGGTCGATGTCGACCTCAACCATCCGATGGCCGGCAAGGACCTGCACTTCAACGTGGAGATCGTGGAAGTGCGCGAAGCGAGCAAGGAAGAAATCGAGCACGGCCACGTGCACGGCGACGGCGGTCACCAGCACTGATCGCTGCACCACGCAGCATGCGAGACGGCCCGCTTCGGCGGGCCGTTTCCGTTTGTGCGCCGGTGCGACGCGGCGGCCGCACGCGGGCGGCATAATGGCGGACCTGATCAGCGGATTGCCTGTGAACGCAGCTTCTTCCTTCCTGCAGCCGGTCGGCGCCGGCGAGCGCATCGCGGTGATCGACATCCTGCGCGGCTGTGCCCTGCTCGGCATCCTGCTGATGAACATGGAAGCCTTCAGCGGGCCGCTGGACCTGGCGTTCACCGGCATCGACCCGCACTGGCACGGCGCCGATTACTGGGCCGATGCGGCGATCTACGTGCTGGTGCAGGGCAAGTTCTTCACCCTGTTTTCGCTGTTGTTCGGCGCGGGCTTTTCGGTGATGGCGCAGCGTGCCGAAGCGGCCGGGCGTGCGTTCGCCCCCTTCTACCTGCGGCGCAGTGCGGCCCTGCTGCTGATCGGGCTGTGCCACGCGCTGCTGGTGTGGTCCGGTGACATCCTGGTGATCTATGCGCTGGTGGCGTTGCCCTTGCTGGCCTGCCGCGAGGCTCCGCGCAGCTGGTTGCCGGCAATGGGGGTGGCCAGTTACCTGGCCGGTGCGTTGCTGGTGGTGATCCTTGGCGCGCTGATGAGCACGATGGGCCGCCTCGATGCCAACGCCGCGTCGCTGCGCGCGGCGGTCGAGCATGCCGGGCAGGCGATCGAACTGCAGCGCCAGGCCTATGCGCACGGCAGCTGGGCACAGGCGGTCGGCCAGCGCGTGCGAGATCTCGGCGCGATGCTGTCGGGCATCTTCGTGACCGGCCCGGAAGTGCTCGGCATGTTCCTGATCGGCAGCTGGTTCGCGCGCAGTGGCGCATTGGCCGAACCGGCGCGCTTCGCACGGCTGTATGCACGGCTGCGTTGCATCGCGCTGCCGGTGGGCCTGCTGCTGGCGCTGGCGGGGGCGATCTGGCATCCCTACCAGGCGCCGGGCACGCTGGATCTGCCCGGCGGCATCGCCTATGCGTTGAACGCGCTGGCCGGCCTGCTGATGTGCCTGGGGTACCTGGCCTGGATCGTGCATTGGCGCGCGCGCCTGCAGGTGCTGGCACCGGCGGGGCGGATGGCGTTGACCCACTACATCGGCCAATCCCTGGTCTGCACGGCTGTGTTCTACGGCTACGGGTTGGGCCTGTTCGAGTCGATGCCGCGGGTATGGCAGCTGCCGTTCGCCGTGCTGCTGTTCGCACTGCAGGTGGCGTTGAGCCATGCCTGGCTGCGGTATTTCCGTTTCGGTCCGCTGGAATGGCTCTGGCGCGCGATGACCTACCTGGCGTGGCCGCCGCTGCGCCGCCGCTGAAGCGCAGTGGCGTGTCGCCGCCGCGTTGTGGTGCAGCACTACGCCGCGCACGATCCGTCACGCACGGCGCGCAGCAGCCCGTGGCATGCTGGTCGCAGGCGTGACCCCACCGGATTGAGCGATTCCCATGACAACGCATTTCGACTATGACCTGATCGTGCTGGGCGGTGGCTCCGGCGGCCTTGCCGCGGCGTTCCGCGCGGCCCAGCATGGCAAGCGCGTGGCGATGCTTGAACCCGATGCGCTCGGTGGTACCTGCGTCAACGTGGGCTGTGTGCCGAAGAAAGCGATGTGGCTGGCCGCCGATCTGGCCGAGCGCATCGCGCTGGCTTCGGCGATGGGGTTCGATGTGCCGGTGCGCCCGGCGCTGGACTGGAAGGAACTGGTCGTGCACCGGCAGGGTTACATCGCCAACATCCACGCCAGCTATCTCAAGCGACTGAACGAGACCGGCGTCGTGCGCGTACCGCGCAAGGGCCGCCTGGTCGATGCGCATACGGTGGAGTGCAGCGACGGGATCCGCATCAGCGCGGCGCACATCGTGCTGGCCACCGGCGCGCATCCGCAGCGGCCGGATATTCCCGGTGCGGAACTGGGGCGGGTCTCGGATGATTTCTTCAACCTGTGCGAGGCACCTGCGCAGGTGGCGATCGTCGGCGGCGGCTACATCGCCGTCGAGCTGGCCGGGTTGCTGCAGGCGCTCGGCAGCCGCGTCACGCTGCTGGTCCGTGGCGATCGGCTGCTGGAGCGGTTCGATGCGGAGCTGACCGCGCAGCTTGCCGAAAACCTGCGCCACCAGGGCGTGCAGCTGCACTTCAACTACCGGCTGCGCGAACTGGCTGGCGAGCGCGACAACGTGGTGGCCTACGGCCACGATGGCCCGGTCGAGGCGCGCTTTGATGCGTTGTTCTTCGCCACCGGGCGGCGCGGCAACAGCGCCGGGCTGGGCCTGGAAGCGGTGGGTGTGCGGGTCGGTGAAAAGGGCGACGTGGAGGTCGATCAGTGGCAGACCACGGCGGTGCCGAGCGTGCACGCCGTGGGCGATATCGCCGGCAAGGTCGGTCTGACGCCGGTGGCGATCGCCGCGGCACGCAAACTGATGGATCGCCTGTTCGGCGGGCAGCCGCAGGCGAAGATGGACTACGAGAACGTGGCCAGCGTGGTGTTTTCGCACCCGGCCCTGGGCGCGGTCGGGCTGAGCGAGGAAGAGGCGCGCGCACGCCATGGCGATGTGCGGATCTACCGCAGCAATTTCCGGCCGATGCTGCAGGCGCTGGCCGACGGGACCCAGCGCAGCCTGTTCAAGCTGGTCTGCGTGGGCGAGGAGGAGCGCGTGGTCGGCGTCCACCTGCTGGGCGAATCGGCCGATGAGATCCTGCAGGGCTTCGCGCTGGCGGTGAAGATGGGCGTGACCAAGGCGCAGTTCGACGACACCGTGGCGATCCACCCGACCTCGGCCGAAGAAGTGGTGCTGATGCGCTAGCCGCGCATCGGCAAGCGGCGCGCTGCCGTGCGCGCCGGGCATGCGACAATCCCGGGTCTCCTTCCTGTCCCAGCCGCCGCCGCGCGGCTGTCTGCCGTCCTGATGTCCTCTCCCGCGTCGTCACTGCCCACCTCGTCCACCCGCATCGCCGCCGGCGGGATCGCCCTGGCCGCGGTCGGGGCCATCGCCGCCTCGGGCAAGGCGGTGATCGTGAAACTGGCCTACCGCCATGGCGTGGATGCCACCACGCTGCTGGCGCTGCGGATGCTGATGGCCTTCCCGCTGTTCGCGTTGCTGGCGGTCTGGTCTGCGCGGCGCGCGCCGGCGCTGTCGTGGGGCGACCGGGGCCGGGTGCTGTGGCTGGGCTTCACCGGCTATTACCTGTCCAGCCTGCTGGATTTCCAGGGGTTGCAGTACATCAGCGTGACCCTGGAACGGCTGATCCTGTATCTCAACCCCACCCTGGTGCTGTTGATCAGCCTGGTGCTGCTGAAAAAGCGCCCCGGGCGCTGGCAACTGGCGGCGCTGGGCCTGAGCTACCTGGGGGTGCTGCTGGCTTTCGGGCACGACCTGCAACTGGAAGGCGGACGCATCGTGCTCGGCAGTGCCTTGGTGTTCGCCAGTGCGTTGAGCTACGCGCTGTACCTGTTCGGCAGTGGCCAGGTGGTGGCGCGGATCGGCGCGATCCGGCTGACTGCCTATGCCAGCTGCGTGGCCTGCGTGCTGTGCGTGGCGCATTTCGCGGTGCTGCACCCGATCGCGGCGATCGCGCAGGCACCGGTGCCGGTGTACTGGCTGTCGCTGATCAACGCGACGGTGTGCACGGTGTTGCCGGTGCTGGCCATCATGCTGGCGGTGAAGCGGATCGGCTCGTCGCTGGCCGCGCAGGTGGGTATGCTCGGGCCGGTATCCACGATCGTGATGAGTCTATGGCTGCTCGACGAACCCATGGGGCCATGGCAGATCCTCGGCACGGCGCTGGTGCTGGTCGGGGTGCTGCTGGTCAGCCGCGTACGCCAGTGACGGTAGGAAGCGCCACGCCTGCGCAGGCTGCCGCCGCGCAGGCGCGCGAGCGCATCCTGGCGGTGATCCGTGCGATTCCGCGGGGGCAGGTGATGGGCTACGGCCAGGTGGCTGCGCGCGCCGGCCTGCCAGGCCGGGCGCGGCTGACCGCGCGCGTCCTCGCCGCGAATGACGACCCCACGCTGCCGTGGCACCGCGTGCTGCGCTCGGATGGCCGCATCGCCATGTCCGAGGGATCGCATGGCTGGCGCGAACAGAGCGCCCGGCTGCGGGCCGAGGGCGTGGTGGTCGAACGCGGCCGGGTCCGCGGCATGCCCACGGCGGGCGCCGACGATCTGGATGCGGCGTTGTGGGGTCCGGGCTGACACTGCCCGGCAGTTGAACATGGGCGCGGGGGAGCAGATCGCAGCCCGGTGCTGCGGCTATGATGGGCGCAGTTCCAAAGGATGCCCCCATGTTTCCGCGATTGCCCACCGTAACCAAGGCGTTGTTGATCGCCAATATCGTGCTGTTCGTGCTGCAGCAGCCGTTCCTGCTCGGCAACGGCACGTTCGAGCCGTTCATGCTGCAGCCGCTGGGCGACGGATTCGATCCGTTCTCGCCGGGCGGCAACTTCCAGCCGTGGCAGCTGCTGACCTATGGCTTCCTGCACGGCAGCTTCGGCCATCTGTTCTTCAACATGCTCGCGCTGTTCATGTTCGGTGCGCCGCTGGAACAGACGTGGGGCGAAAAACGCTTCCTGACCTATTACCTGGTCTGCATCGCCGGCGCCGGCGTGTGCCAGCTGCTGGTCGGTTCGATGCTGGCCGATCCGGCGACCGTGCTGGGCGCTTCGGGCGGCGTGTTCGGCCTGCTGCTGGCCTACGGCATGCTGTTCCCCAACCAGCGGGTGATGCTGCTGTTCCCCCCGATCCCGATGAAGGCGCGCACCTTCGTGATCGTGTTCGGCGCGATGGAACTGGTGCTCGGCGCCACCGGCTGGCAGCCGGGCGTGGCGCACTTCGCGCACCTGGGCGGCATGCTGTTCGGCTGGTTGTTGATCCGCTACTGGCGCGGGCAGCCGCCGTTCAACAAGCGGCGTCCGCCGGGCGGGCCACGGCCCAACCACCTGCGACGGGTGAAGTAACACGCGATGTCGGGCGAAGGGCACCTGCGGGTGCCCTTTTCGTGTCCGGCGCAGGACCGCTGAAAACAAGGACGGTGTGCTGATGAAGATCCTCATCCTGGGTGGCTACGGTGTGTTCGGCGGACGTCTGGCACAGCTGCTGGCCGATCGGGCGGACATCGAACTGCTGATCGGCGGGCGCAGCCTGGCGGCGGCCACCGCCTTCTGTGCCGGCTACCAGGGCCAGCCCGCGGTGCGGCCCGTGCAGCTGGATCGGCAACGGATCGGCCCGGTGCTGCAGGCCGAACGGCCGGATCTTGTGGTGGATGCATCCGGTCCGTTCCAGGATTACGGCGCGCATCCCTATGGGGTGATCGAGGCCTGCATCGCCGCGCGCATGCCGTATCTGGATTTCGCCGATGCGGCCGATTTCGTCGCCGGCGTGGCGCGTTTCGATGCCCAGGCCAAGGCCGCTGGCATCTTTGTGTTGTCCGGCGTCAGCAGCTTCCCGGTGCTCACCGCCGCGGTGCTGCGCGAGATGGCCACCGGCATGTCGATCGTCCGTGTCGAAGGCGGCATCGCGCCGTCGCCGTATGCGGGGATCGGGCTCAACGTGATGCGTGCGGTGGTGGGATATGCCGGCGCACCGGTGAAACTCCAGCGCGGCGGCCGGCCCTCGCACGGGGTGGGCCTTGCCGAAAGCCTGCGGTACACCATCGCCGTGCCCGGCCGGCTGCCGTTGGCGAATCTGCACTTTTCGCTGGTGGATGTCCCGGACCTGCAGGTACTGCCGGCCGAGCATCCCGGCTTGACCGATATCTGGATGGGGGCCGGCCCGGTTCCCGAGGTGCTGCACCGGGTGCTCAACCTGCTGGCCAAGGCCCGGGCGCGGCTGCGGTTGCCTTCGCTGGCGCCGCTCTCGCCCCTGTTCTACAGGGTGCTCAACCTGATGAAGTTCGGCGAGCATCGCGGCGGGATGTTCATCCGCGCGACCGGCCTGCGCGACGGCAAGCCCGTGCAGCAGAGCTGGCATCTGCTGGCCGAAGGGGATGACGGCCCCTACATTCCCTCCATGGCGATCGAGGCGCTGGTGCGCAAGCTGCTGGCCGGTGAGCGTCCCGCGCCGGGCGCGCGCGCGGCGATCCGCGCGCTCGAGCTGTCCGATTACCACGCCTTGTTTGCCGGGCGCGCGATCCATACCGGCTTCCGCTGCGATGACGCGGCTGCCAGCCTCTATCGGCAGCTGCTGGGCAGCGCGTTCGAGACGCTGCCTGCTCCGGTGCAGGCGCTGCATGCCGCCTCGGCGGCGCGGCGCTGGCACGGCGTGGCGGACATCCGGCGCGGCCGTGGCGTGCTGGCGCGGATCGTCGCGCGCGTGTTCGGGTTCCCGCCGGCAGGCAGCGCAGTGCCGGTCAGCGTGGCGTTCGCCCCGGAAGGCGACGGCGAACGCTGGACGCGCGATTTCGGCGGGCGCCGTTTTTCCTCGCTGCAATCGCAGGGGCAGGGCAGGAACGCGCGGCTGTTGGTCGAACGCTTCGGCCTGATCACCGTGGCGCTCGCCCTGGTGGTGGAGAACGATCGGCTGCGGCTGATCCCCCGGCGCTGGTCGTGCCTGGGCGTGCCGTTGCCCACCGCGCTGCTGCCTGGGGGCGATACGTTCGAGACGGCGCGCGATGGCCGCTTCGCCTTCCATGTCGAGATCGCCGCGCCGCTGGTGGGGTTGATCGTCGCCTACCGCGGCACGCTGCAGCTGGATGCGCCGGCATGAAAACGGCGCCCCGCGCGCGCGGGGGGCGTGCAACACGGGGGCCGTTGCGTGCATGACCGGCGCATGGACACAAAAAAGGCGCCCCGAAGGGCGCCTTTTGGTATCGCACGCTGCGGCTCAGCGCAGGCCGGGCAGGGAACTCAACGCCAGATCTTCATCTGGTCGTTGTCCGTCCGCTGCATCGGCTGGCCCGGCTTGCAGCTGAAGGTCGCGCCGAACGAGGGCAGGTTGGACAGCGGCCCATTGGTGCGCCAGATGCCCGGTGCCAGGATGTCCGAGCTGACGCGCTGGGCGGCCACGTTCGGCGAGAGCTGCTGCGGCCACAGGTTGGCCCAGGCGCGGAAGAAGCCCTGCTGCGCGGCCGGGTTGGCCGCCGGTTCCACGGCGCGGTAGGCCTCCCAGGCCAGTTCCAGGCCGGCCAGGTCGGCCAGGTTTTCCTCGCGGGTGAGTTCGCCGTTGACCTTGGCACCCTTCACGCCGGGATAGTCGTAGGCGCCGTACTGGGCGGCGACGCGGTTGCCGAGCAGCGTCCAGGCGCTCTTGTCGGCCGGCGTCCACCAGCTGCGCAGCTCGCCCTTGGCATCCACCAGCGCACCCTTGGCATCGATCGCACGGGTCAGTTCATGGGCCACCAGCGCACCGAAGCTGCCGTACTTGTCGGCGGCATCGGCCTTGGCGTAGAACACCGGGCCCTGCAGCACGGCCGCGGTGACGATCAGGCGGTTCTGCGCGATGTCATAGGCCAGCGCCGGCTGCTGCGGCAGCACATCCCAGCGGCGGTCCGCATTGCCCTTGCCGATGCGCTTCATTTCCTCGCGGTGGCGCCAGGTCGATGCGATCAGCATGTTGCCGCCGAAGCTGCCGCGGCCCATCGGCTGCACGCTGTAATCCAGATCGCGCAGCGGGGTGCCGATCTCTATCTTCAATGCCGCCAGCTTCGCCTGCGCCTCGGTCTTGGCCTCCGCGCTCAGCCAGGTGCTGCGCTTGACCGCATCGATCTGCACTTCGCGGATCTTGTCCACGATCACCGCCGCCTGGCGGCGATCATCGGCCGAGAGGTGCTTGGCGGCGTACTCCCGCCCGACCATCGGGCCGGCAGCCACGTTGATCGCGTCCAGCACCTGCTCCCAACGGGCCGGCGGCAGGGTCTGGCCACGGATCACGCGGCCACGGAATTCGAACTCTGCCTCGCGGTAGGCCTTGGACAGGTACGGCGCCATGGCATCGCCCACGCGCCAGCGCAGGTAGGCCTTCCACTGGTCCGGCTTGATGCTGCCGACCATGCTGTCGAGCTGCTTGAACAGCGCCGGATCGGACAGCGAGACCAGGTCGTCGTTGACCCCCTGGGCCTTCAGGAACGCATCCAGCTGCAGGTTGCGGTAGCGGCTGTTGAGCTCCTTGGTGGAGATCGGGGCGTAGTTGTTGAACGGGTTGTTGATCCCGGCCAGCGACTGCGCGTGGCGCGCCAGCTCGGTTTCCAGCGCGATCACGGCCTGCGATTCGGCATCCAGCTTGGCCGCCGGGGTGCCGGTCAGCGCCAGGATCTGCTTGACGTAGTTGCGGTAGCGGCCCATCAGCGCAACGGTGTCGGCATCGGTGCGGGTGTAGAACGCCGGGTCCGGCAGGCCCATGCCGCCCTGCATGAAGTACCCGATGTGGCGGTCCAGCGCCTTCAGGTCCACATCCGGGGCGAAGTTGAACGCGACCGGGATGCCGACCTGGTGCAGCGCGGCGATCGAGGCCGGGACGTCCTTGGCCTTCTTGATCGCGTTGATGCGGGTCAGCAGCGGAGCGATCGGGTTGGAGCCGTCGGCTTCGACGGCAGCTTCGTCCAGGCCGCTGGCCCAGAAGTCGCCCAGCAGCTTCTGTGCGTTGCCCTGCGGCGCCTGCATCGCACCGTCGAGCAGCTCGCGCTGCTGCTGGCGTGCGCGGTCGGCCATCTGGCCCAGCGCGGTGGTGGCGCCGGTCTGCGGGACCGGGTTGGCCTTCAGCCAGGTGGCATTGTTCGCATCGTAGAAATCGCTGCACTGCGCGCTCACGACCGGCGCACGCGCGGCCTTCTTCTTCGGGGCGGCGAGGGCATCGTTGGCAGCGACGAGGCTGAGCAGGCTGATGCCCAGGGCAATGGCGAGCGGACGGAAGTTGGGCATGTAAAACAAATCCATCGAGGATTGAAGATCGCGCGAGTGTATCAAGCCGCGATGCACGGCGGCATGCTTGCCACCGGCGGCGGCCGACAAAAAGCAAAGGCCCGGAAATCCGGGCCTTTGCGGGGTACTGAACCGGTCAGCCAGGGCTTACCAGATGACCACCTGCTTGTCGCCGGCGCGGACCATCGGCGTACCGGCCTTGCACTGGAACGCCGCCGCGAAGGTCGGCAGGTTCGACGGGGCGCCCATCGCACGGAACTGCGCCGGGGCATGCGGGTCGGTCGCCAGGCGGACCTTCATGTTTTCCGGGGTGTACTTGGTGCGCCACACGGTGGCCCAGTTGAAGAAGAAGCGCTGGTCGCGGGTGAAGCCGTCGACCTTCGGGTCTTCCTTGCCGGCCGAGGCCTTCTGCAGGGCGTCGTAGGCGGTCGCCAGGCCACCCAGATCGGCGATGTTCTCGCCCAGGGTCAGCTTGCCGTTCACGGCCTGGCCGTCCACCTTGTAGCCGTCGAACTGGTTCACCAGCTTGCCGGTCAGGCCGCTGAAGTTCTTGGTGTCCGCATCGGTCCACCAGTTCTCGAAGTTGCCGGTCGGCCCGAAGCGGCTGCCCTGGTCGTCGTAACCGTGGGTCATTTCGTGGCCGATCACCGCACCGATGCCGCCGTAGTTCAGCGCGTCATCGGCCTTGGGATCGAAGAACGGCGGCTGCAGGATGGCGGCCGGGAACACGATCTCGTTCTGCAGCGGGTTGTAGTAGGCGTTGACGGTCTGCGGGGTCATGCCCCACTCGGTCTTGTCCACCGGCTGGCCGATCTTGGACAGCGCGAACTTGTAGTTGAACGCATTGGCGGCGCGCACGTTGCCCAGGTAGCTGTCGCGACCGGTGGTCAGGCCACTCCAGTCACGCCACTTGTCCGGGTAGCCGATCTTCGGGGTGAAGGTCTCCCACTTGGCGATCGCCTTGGCCTTGGTCTCGTCGCTCATCCAGGTCAGGCCCTGGATGCGCTCCTTGAGCGAGGCGGCCAGGTTCTTGACCAGTTCTTCCATCTTGGCCTTGGCTTCTGGCGAGAAAGCGACCTTGACGTAGAGCTGGCCGAACGCATCGCCGGCATCGCTTTCGATGGTACCCAGCACGCGCTTCCAGCGCGGCTTCTGTTCCTTCTGGCCGTTGAGCGTCTTGCCGTAGAAGTTGTAGTTCTCATCCACGAACGCATCGGCCAGGTACGGCGAGGCGCCGTCCACGGTGTGGAAGCGCAGGTAGGCGCGCCACACCGACGGATCGGTGTCGCCCAGCGCCTTGCTCACTTCCTGGTGGAAGGCCGGCATGGCCAGCGAGAACGTCGCCGGGGCGGCGATGCCCTGGGCTTTGAAGAACTCGGTCCAGCTGAAGTTCGGGGTCAGCTTGTCCGCATCGGCCACGCTGACTGGGTTGTAGAACAGCGAGACATCGCGCGAGAGTTCCACGCTGGACTTGGACGCCTTGGCCAGGCGGGTTTCGAACTTGACCACGTCGGCGGCCTGCTTTTCAGCATCGGCGGTCGCCACGCCGGCCAGTTCCAGCACCTTGGCCACGTGGGCCTGGTAGGCCT
>Ga0308171_1001637_pt1 | contig 28320 bp, 36 predicted proteins | sample PhyGR1_FD_202135 | JGI IMG/M metagenome (GOLD analysis project Ga0308171, IMG submission 202135) | Phyllosphere microbial communities from UC Gill Tract Community Farm, Albany, California, United States - DLSLSG.R1 | ecosystem: Host-associated > Plants > Phyllosphere > Unclassified | place: USA...
GACCTTGACCGACAGGTCGATCAGCGAATGCCGCGACAACTGGTCGAGCATATGGTCGAGAAACCCGATGCCGGTGGCGTTCTGATAGACGCCGGTGCCGTCGAGATTGACGGTGACGTCGATGACGGTTTCCGCGGTGGCGCGGTGGACGGTGGCGGTGCGCATGGCCTCCCCATAAACACCTATCCGTCCCATGCAATCTTGACCCGCGATCAAAGGCCGCTAGTCCATGGCGCATGACCGAAGGATTGCCCGACAGCCTCATCCCCTATGACGACATCGTGCAGGAGGCCCTGCGCGCCGTGGTGGGGCGTGTGCTCGGCCCGGTGGCGGAGACGGGGCACCTGCCCGGCACGCACCATTTCTACATCACGTTCAAGACGCAGGCGCCCGGCGTCGACATCCCGCAGCGCCTCGTCGAGCGATTCCCGGACGAGATGACCATCGTCCTGCAGAATCGCTTCTGGGACCTGACGGTGGACGAGAATCGCTTCTCGGTCGGCCTCAGTTTCAACCAGGTGCCGTCGAAGCTGGTGATTCCCTATTCGGCGATCACCCGCTTCCAGGACCCCGAAGTGCAGTTCGAGCTGGGCTTCCACGTCGCCGACGATCCCCAGAGCGATCCCGATCCGCACGGCTCGGCCGAGAATGACGAGCCGGTCGCCAAGCCGGTCGAGGACGGCAGCAACGTCGTCGCGGTGGATTTCAAGCGGAAGAAGTAAGGGGTGCCCTAATTCCTCCCCTTGCAGGGGAGGTGTCAGGCCGTCAGGCCTGACGGAGGGGTGTCACCCTCTCGATAGCAGGACACCCCTCCGACGCGCTTCGCGCGCCACCTCCCCTTACAGGGGAGGAATTTACATTTTTGCGATGACGGGGCGATCACCCCCGGCCTTCCTCCCGCGCACCGCGACCGCGTCGTTCGCCGCGGCGTTCCTTGCGGTATTGTTTGGCATGTGCCTTGGCGCGCTGCTTCAGCACGTCCTTGGGCGGCGGGCCGCGATCCTCGTCCTGTTGCAGGATGTCGCCGCGAATCTCGTCGAAGCCCAGCTGGTTCATTGATTCGGCGAAGTGGGTCGGCAGCTCGGCAGTCTGGTCGATGCGGCCGCCATCGGGATGGTCGACGCGGATGCGGCGTGCGTGCAGGTGCATCTTGCGGCTGATCCCGCCGGTCAGGAAGGCCGCCGCGCCGCCATATTTGCCGTCGCCGACGATCGGATGGCCGATCGCCGCCATGTGCACGCGCAGTTGGTGGGTGCGGCCGGTAAAGGGCTGCAACTCGACCCAGCAGCAGCTGTTGCCCGCGCGTTCGATCACGCGGTAGCGCGAGCGGGCCGTCTGGCCGTTTTCCTCGTCGACATGCATCTTCTCGCCGCCGGTGCCCGGCTGCTTGCCGATGGGCAGTTCGATCGTGCCGTCGTCGATCGACGGCACGCCGATGACCAGCGCCCAGTAGATCTTCTTGGCGGTGCGCCCCGAAAACGCCTTGGCGAAGAACGCCGCGGCCCGCGCGTTGCGTGCGACGAGCAGCGCGCCCGAGGTGTCCTTGTCGAGCCGGTGGACCAGCTTGGGCCGACCCTCCGCCTCGAACTGCAGCGCGTCGAGCAGGCCGTCGACATGGGTGGTCGTCTTGGTGCCGCCCTGGGTCGCCAGACCCGGCGGCTTGTTGAGGACCAGCGCGTCGCGATCCTTGTGGATCACCATTTCGCGCACATAGGATTCCTCGTCCTCGGACAGGATGGTGCGCGGGCGCATCGTCGGCTTGTTGCTGGTCGCGACCAGGGCGGGTTCGGCCGGGGGCACGCGCAGCACCTGGCCCGCGATGATCCGGTCGCCCGGCGTCGCGCGCAGGCCGTCGACGCGCAACTGGCCGGTGCGGGCCCATTTGGCGACCGTCGTGAAGCTGGTTTCGGGCATGTGCCGCTTGAACCAGCGATCCAGCCGAATGCCGTCATCGTCATAGCCGACCGTGAATTGGCGGACAGAGTCCGTCATGCGAAAATCCTCGTCATCCAGAGCCCCGCCCACAGCGCGGCCAGCGAACCGAACAACGAGAGCGCGACATAGCTCAGGGCCAATGTCACCTGTCCGCGTTCGATCAAAGTAATGGTGTCGAGCGAGAAGGAGGAGAAGGTGGTATAGCCCCCCAATATCCCGACACCGATGAACATGCGCCACCCCTCGGCCCCGCCGGTCCGCGCCAGCACCCCCGCAAGGATGCCCATCGCCAGACCGCCGACCCAGTTGACCGCAAGCGTGCCATAGGGAAAGCCGGGGCCGAGCGCTTCGGTGAGCACCCGTCCCGTCAGATACCGCCCCCCCGAGCCCAGCGCGCCGCCCAGCATCACGAGAAGAAGTGGTGTCATGATCCTGTCGCCCTTAGCGCAACCATGGCTTTCACGCAAAGGACAAGCGATGGGGCGGGGGGGCGTTGAATCGTGCCCTGCAAGGATATCTCTGCGAAAGTCGGCACGCTGCCGAAGACCATGTACCAGCCCGGCAAAGGCCGGGGTCCCGTTGTGCAGCGATTAGAGTGGCTTACAATCGCCCTTCGCCGGGATGGTACGGGGGAGGTTTCATCGAAGAATCCTGCCAGCGGGAAAAAACGCTATCCGCCCCTCACCACCAGGTCGATGTCGGTGCCGCCGCCGCGCGGGGTGGCATAGACGATATAGGCCCCGTTGCCGCCGGTGCCGCCCAGCACGTGCTGGGTGCCGTCCATCTTGTGCTCGGCCGACAGGCCTGCGCCGCTGGCCCTGGTATAGTAATAGTCGATCACCTTTGCGGGCGGGGCAGTGGTGCGCAGGCTGACGATCCGCAAGGCACAGCCGTTCGCGTCGTTGCCCGCCGCTTCGGCCACCTGTGCGCCGGGATAGGGGGGCAGGGCGGCGGGTAGGCGCTGCACCCATGCGGCGGAATAGCGCAGGCCCGACAGGCAGGCGGCGTTGGCGGCCTGCTGCCCCGCCTTGGCCGCCAGCGTATAGGCGTTGGCCGCGCCACGACATTCGGGGCAGTCCTTCGCCGCCGTCGGCGCGGATTTCAGCGAACGGGCGTCGACCGGGTCGGCGGGCAGCGGTGTCGAGGGCAACTGGTCGCTGGGCGGGCGGTTCGGCGGGCGCAGCGCATTGGCGTTCGACGTCTGGGTCAGGCCGGGATCGACCATGATCTGTCCGGCCAGTGCCTCGCGCAATTGCGGATCGCGCGCGGGGCTGCCGTCGTTCATCGCGGCGAGTTCGTTGTCGAGCGCATTGAGCTGCGCATCATCGTCGGGCCTGCCACCGCATCCGCCAAGAAACAGGCAAGCCAGCGGGATCAGAATCGGTCGCATCCGGGCCATCATGCGGCGGCCTTAGCACGGGGATGCGACCCGTTCCTTAACGTTCCCGCGTTTACGGCGGTGGAAGCGCGGTGGATCGAGCGTCGGTCGACGGTAGCAGGGCCGAACCGGTGCTTGTGCATCGCCGCGGCGGTTGCCATCTTGGGTGACATGCTGAACCTCTTCTCGATCCTCATCGGCCTGGTCGCGCTCATTCTCGGGATCGTGCCGTTCCTGCCCTTTTTCGCCTGGGGTTATTGGTTCGTCATTCCGATCGCCGTCGTCGGTGCGGCGGTGGGGGCGCTGTCGTCGCGCGATACCGGGCGGAACCTCAATCTGATCCTGATCCTGATCTTCGGCCTGCGCCTGATGCTGGGCGGCGGCATCATCTGATCGACCAAGGCCTGACGGTCTTTCTTAGCGGCACCGCCGTATGCGAAACGGCCCGGCGGGTTTCCCCACCGGGCCGTGCCTTTGGTCAAGCGACCATTTAGCGGCAGCGGACCTGACCACGGTCGATCTGCTGACCCAGCAGCGCACCGCCGCCCGCACCGATCACCGTGCCCAGCAGGCGCGAACCGCCGCCCGCGATTACATTGCCCAACGCGCCGCCCGCCAGACCGCCGATCACCAGACCGGTCGTGCCGTCATTGCGGCGGCAGTAGAAACGCCCGTTCATGCCGCGATAGATACGGTCGTTCCGGCCAAGCGCGCGCGGCTGGTAATAGCGGCCGTCGCGATAATAGCGTTCGGCATAATAGCCGCGCTGGCCCGGCTCGAACCGGTTATAGTCATAGTTGCGCCAACGGACGTTGCGCATGTCCTTGCGATAATCCTTGCGGGCATCGCGGATATCCTCGCGATATTCGCGGCGCGCCTCGCGCACATCGCGTGGCGAGTCGGCGCGGCGGACGTCGCGGTTATAGTCGCGGCGGGCATCGCGAACGTCTTCGCGATATTCCTGGCGGGCTTCCCAACCATTGCGCTGCGCCTCGGCAGGGATGGCGGTAAAGGCGGTGGCGGCGATGGTCGCCGACAAGATAGCGATACGCATTACTATACTCCCGATGATGATGGAGGTTAGAATGCGTGGTGGTCGCTGTTGTTGCGTGAACCCAAAACTACTTGCCGTTCACCGCACAGACAGCCGTTTTTGTTTGTGCGTGCGCAACAGTGATTCAAAAGAAAAGGGCGCCACCCGAAGATGACGCCCCGTCTCTCCCACCTATGGGATGATCGCGTTAGCGGCAGCGGCGGTTGCTGGTGCCGCGCTCGACCTCGCGACCAGCCAGCGCGCCGACGGCGGCACCACCCAGCGTACCCAGGGTGCGGTCGCCGCGCGTGTCGATCGTACGACCCAGCAGCGCGCCCGCCACGCCACCGACCACCAGGCCGGTCGTGCCGTCTGGCTTGCGGCAGCGCACGCGGCCGCGATCGTCACGCCATTCGCGATACTTGTAGCGGCGCTGCGCATCGGCAGCGGTCGCGGGCAGGACCAGCGAGGGAACGACCATGGCGGTGCAACCCAAAGCGAGCATCAATTTGCGCATATGGAACTTCCTTTCGAATTGATCTGACACCGTAACGTCCAAATTCTACTGTCCGTTGCATGAACAGAACATAACGTCCCGTTCATGTCCGGGACGCCCTTTCCGGAAGCACGAAGCCGCTTTAGGGTCCCCTCCGATGCTGCCTCAACCCACCGCCATGTTGCCCGCCATGATGCCCTGGCTCGACCTGGCGGGGCTGGCCGTTTTTGCGGTGTCGGGCGCGCTGGTCGCGGCCAAGCATCGCCAGACGATGGTTACGCTGGTCTTCTTCGCACTGATCACCGGGGTCGGCGGTGGCACGCTGCGCGACCTGTTGATCGATGCGCCGGTCTTCTGGGTTCACGACGCCCGCGTGCCGATGGTCTGCCTGGTCGCGGCGGTCGCGGTCTGGATGACCCCTGCGCGCTGGTGGCGGGGGAGCGCGCTCGACTGGTTCGACGCGGTCGGGCTGGCGGCCTATGCGGTGTACGGCGCGGCGAAGGCCACCGGCTATGGTATTCCGCCGGTGGCGGCGGCGATGCTGGGCGTCGTATCGGCCTGTGTCGGCGGCATCATCCGCGACGTGATCGCGGGCGAGCCGTCGATCCTGATGCGGCCGGAGCTGTACGTGACCGCCGCTGCGCTGGCTTCGACCAGCTATGTGGTGCTGATGCTGCTCGGCGTGCCGGGAGCGGGGCCGATCGCGGCGCTGGCCGGGTTCATCCTGCGCGGGGCGGCGATCCATTACCGGATCGCGCTGCCTGCGTATCCGGCCAAGGAGCGGGATCGGGGATAAGCGCCGGGGCGTGGCCTTCGACTTCGCTCAGGCTGAACGGAGCGAGGGCGTAGTCTTCCCAAACCCCCGTTCAGGCTGAGCCCTTCGGCTGGCTGGCAAGCCAGCCGCTCAGGATAAACCGCGGCGCACAGCGCCGAAGTTGAAGCCCAAGGGAATCCCTCACCGCCCCAGCATCAACTCCGGCCGCACCACCCGGTCGAAGGTCGCCTCGTCGACCAGCCCCAGCTCCAGCCCGGCCTCCTTCAGTGTCTGGCCCTTCTGATGCGCGTGCTTGGCAATCTTGGCAGCATTGTCATATCCAATCTCGGGCGCCAGCGCGGTCACCAGCATCAGCGAGCGGTCGAGCAGGTCGGTGATCCGGTCGCGATTGACCGTCATCCCCTCGACCGTCCGCTCCGCGAAGCTCTCCATGCCGACCGCCAGCAGATGGATCGAACGCAGCACGTTCGCGCCGATCAGCGGCTTGAAGACGTTCAGTTCCAGATGCCCCTGCAAGCCGCCGACCGTGACCGCGGCATTGTTGCCGATCACCTGTGCCGCGACCATGGTCAGCATCTCGCACTGGGTCGGATTGACCTTGCCCGGCATGATCGAGCTGCCCGGCTCGTTGGCGGGCAGTTCCAACTCGCCCAGGCCCGATCGTGGGCCTGAGCCAAGCAGGCGGATATCATTGGCGATCTTGGTCAGCGCCACCGCCAGCACGTTCAGCGTCCCGTGCAGGTCGACCAGCCCGTCATTGCTGGCCAGCGCCTCGAACTTGTTGGGTGCGGTCACGAAGTCGATACCCGTCGCCTCGGCGATCTCCGCCGCGATCGCCTCGGCAAAACCGTTTGGTGCATTCAGCCCGGTGCCGACCGCCGTGCCGCCTTGGGCCAGCGGCAGGATATTGCGGTGGAGCGTCCCCTCGATCCGGTCGCGGGCGTTGGCCAGCTGCTGCACATAGCCCGAAAATTCCTGGCCCAGCGTCAGCGGGGTCGCGTCCTGCAAATGGGTGCGACCGATCTTGACGATCGAATCCCATTCCTTCGCCTTGGCGTCGAGCGCGGCGTGCAGCCGGTCGAGCGCCGGAAACAACTGCTTCGTCACCGCCAGCGCGGCGGCGACATGCAGCGCGGTCGGGAAGGTGTCGTTGGACGACTGGCCGCGATTGACATCGTCATTGGGGTGGATCGGCGATTTGCCACCACGCGTACCGGCCAGCATCTCGTTGGCGCGGCCCGCGATCACCTCATTGGCGTTCATGTTGGACTGGGTGCCCGAACCGGTCTGCCAGATGACCAGCGGGAACTGGTCGTCATGCCGCCCGTCGATCACCTCCTGCGCCGCCGCCTCGACCGCATCGGCCTTTTCGCCCGACAGGCCATGGCCACGATTGATCCGCGCTGCGGCCTTCTTCACGATGGCCAGCGCATGGACGATGCCGATCGGCATCTGCTCACGCGCGCCGAACGGAAAATTCTCCAGGCTGCGTTCGGTCTGCGCACCCCAATAGGCGCTGGCGGGAACCTCGATCGGGCCGATCGAATCGGTTTCGGTGCGGGTCTGGGTCATGGCGTTAGGGACTCATTGGCGCGCCATGGGTTCCCGACGATCATAACAGCGCGAGACGATCTGTCAGGCGGTCGCGCGTCGCAACAGGTGTCGCCCGGTCCGCCGCAGGGTCAGCGTCGCAAGCGCATAGCAGGCCAGCGCCCCGGCAAGGGCGACCGGCAGCACCCATAGCCCCATCATCTCAGGCCCGGCGGGCGGATCGGTGAAGATACCGAACGCCGATTGCTGGGGCAGTCGCCACAGGCCGACATGACCGGGGAAGAGCGGTTTGGCGACGACTATCGCCGCCAGGACCAGCGCGAACAGATAGAGCAGCATCGCCGCCAGCACCGCGCCGAATGCCGCCACGCTGCGCCCCGAGCGGACCAGCATCGCGCCGATCAGCGGTGCCGGACGATCCTCGGCCAGGGCGCCTGCCAGTCGATATTCCTGAACATAGCGTGCCGCCAGCGCATGTGGGGGCCCCATCGCCTTCATCGTAGCGTCGAGCGAATCGGGGCCGACGGCAAGGCTGTCCGCCAGATGGCTCTCGATCTCACGAACCAGCCCGGCGCGATCCTCGGCCGGGATCGCTTGCAGCGACCAGCGCAGGCGACGCGTATAATCGGCAATCCGGCGAGCGGGTTCGGTCATGGCTGGTCCTCGACAAGAGTGGTGATGGTGGTGCGGAACGCGACCCAGGCGGCGGTCATGGCCTTGGCCAGGTCGGCGCCTTCGGGCGTAAGGCGATAATATTTGCGCGGGTTGCCGCCCTCGACGGGCAATTCCCAGCGTCCGGTGATGCGCCCTGCCTTCTCCAGTCGGGCGAGCAAGGGATAGAGGCTGCCCTCGCTGACCAGATCGCCGCCCGCACGGATACGGGCGAGAATCTCTAGGCCATAGGCCTCGCCACGCGACAGGACGGACAACAGCACCAGCTCTGCCGCCCCCTTGCGCAACTGTGATTGCCAGCCTCCGATATCCATCACGATTAGGTAACGCCGTGTACCATGCTATGCAAGGTGGTGGACGTGGAAATGCAAAACGCCCCGCCGACGATGGTCGACGGGGCCTTTGCGGCAGGTGAGGGGCGTCGCGCCCCTCATCCCGTTAGCGGCGGCAATAGCCGGGGTTGTTCGACTTTTCGATCGCGTTACCGGCCAGGGCACCGGCGCCACCGCCCAGGATCGTGCCGAGGGTGCGGTCGCCCCGCGTGTCGATCGTGCGGCCCAGCAGGCCACCGGCGATCGCGCCGACGATGGTGCCCGTGGTGCCGTTGTTGCACCGCTGCGGGCCGCGATAGGCGTAGCCGCGCTGGTCGTAATAGCCACGATCACCGCGATAGCCGCGATCGTAGCGCGGGCCACGATTGTAGCCGTCCGAATAGGCATCGCCGTAGGCGCGGCTGTCGCCATAGCCGCGATCATAATAGCGCTGTGCCGAGGCAGCGTTCGGAACCATGGCCGTGGCGCCGATGGCAAGGGCGGCGGCAGCGAGCGAGAGCTTCTTGAACATCACAATCTCCCTTGATCTTCAAACCGGCGGCGGCGGGATGATTCCCGTCGTCGTTGAAGAGCTTTTGCCCGATTCGCGCTGTTCCAATGCTGAATGCGCTTGTTAGCTGTTGTTCATGCGAAACGTCATGCTTCCCCCGTTGCGCCCTTGCCGATAGGAGGGGGCGATGACGCGCCCGCGCCTTGCCCTGTTCGATTGCGACGGCACCCTGGTCGACAGCCAGGCCAATATCTGTCTCGCAGCGGTCGAAGCCTTTCGGTTGTCCGACCTGACCCCGCCACCTGCGCCTGCGATTCGCCGGATCGTCGGCCTCAGCCTGGTCGAGGCGATGCGCGTGCTGGCCCCCGATGCGACCGACAAGGCGCATCACCGGTTGGCGGCGGATTACAAGGCGGCCTTTTTCCGCCTGCGCACGGAAGGCGCGATGGAGCCCGAGCCCTTGTTCGAGGGCATTCCCGCGCTGCTCGACCACCTGGCGGGCGACGGCTGGCTGATGGGGGTGGCGACCGGCAAGTCCGATCGCGGGCTGGCGCGGGTGCTCGCCGAACATAGCCTGGCGCATCACTTCGTCACGTTGCAGACCGCCGACCGGCACCCGTCCAAGCCCGATCCGTCGATGGTCCTCGCAGCGATGGCGGAGGCGGGCGTCGCGGCGGCCAATGTGGCGATGATCGGCGATACCAGCTTCGACATGGCGATGGGCAAGGCGGCGGGGGCTTTCGCGGTCGGCGTCGCATGGGGATATCATGACGTGCATGATCTGGTGAACGCGGGCGCCGACGTCGTCGCGCAAGAGGTGGCGGACCTGCCCGCCCTGCTGGTGCGGGCATGAGTAGCGACAACAAGGCGCGGCGCCACTGGGTCATCATCATGGCGGTCCGCCTGATCGGCGTGGCGGGGGCGCTGTTCGGCGTGGTGCTGGCGTCGCGCGGAGTCGACTGGCCGCACAAGGCGCTGGGGGTGGCGATCATCGTCTCGGCGCTGGGCATGATCGCGATCGTGCCCGCGGGGCTGGCGCATCGCTGGCGGAGTGGTGGCGAATGAGGCGGTTCTGGACCGACGTGACCGTCGATGGCGAGCGGGTCGTGCGGCTGGACGACAAGCCGGTGCGCACCCCCGGCCGCGTACCGCTGGCGCTGCCCACGCCCGCGCTGGCCGAGGCGGTGGCCGGGGAATGGCGCGACGTGGCGGAGGCGGTCGACCCGCGCGCCATGCCGCTGACCGGGCTGGCCAATGCCGCGATCGACCGGATCGCCGCCGACCCTGCGCCCTTCGCGACCGGGCTGGCGCGCTATGCGGAGAGCGATCTGCTTTGCTACCGCGCCGATTCGCCGCCCGAGCTGGTGGCGCGGCAGGATGCCGTGTGGAACCCGCCGCTCGACTGGGCGCGCGACCGTTATGATGTTCACTTCACGCTGGTGACCGGCATCATGCACCGGCCTCAGCCGGACGCGACCGTCGAGCGACTGGCGCACGCGGTGGCGGCGCTCGATCCGTTTCGGCTGGCGGCGCTGTCACCGGTGGTGACGATCACCGGCTCGCTGGTGCTGGCGCTGGCGCTGCTGGAAGGCGCGGCGGATGCCGATGCGGTGTGGACCGCGGCGCATGTCGACGAGGATTTTCAGGCCGAGATCTGGGGTGAAGATTATCTTGCCATCGAAGCGCGCGAGGCGAAGCGGCGCGAGTTCGACGCGGCGGTTCGGTTTCTGGGGGCGCTAGGGTAAGACGGGGGCGGTATCGGGCTCTGGATCCGATTGTACGGGGCCTCCCCGGGGCAAGTATGAAGGGCTATCCTTACACCGGCCGCCACCCATCCCCCCCTTCCGTTCACCCTGAGCGCAGTCGAAGTGTACGGGATGCGCTTGCGGCCAGGCTCTCCGTTGGGCTTCGACTTCGCTCAGCCTGAACGGAAGGGGGTGAGCTGGGAAGTTGGGACGGCTCACGCGATACGCGCCGTCACCCATTCCCCCTCCGTTCGCACTGAGCGAAGTCGAAGTGCATGGGACAGCGCTTGCCGCACCCGTTACTTCGTCGTCAGCTTCCGGATGAACCCGATCAAACCGGTCTGGCGCGAGCGCTTCAGACGTTCGGCCTGGAGGATGGTCTTCACCCCCTGGAAGCACTGCTCGACATCGTCATTGACCAGGACGTAATCATAACCGTCCCAGTGGCTGACCTCGTTGGTCGCGCGCGCCATGCGGGCATCGATCACGGCCACCGAATCGGTCGCGCGGCGCTCGAGTCGCTGGCGCAGCTCCTCCATCGACGGGGGAAAGATGAAGACGCGGACCACGTCGCCGCCCGCGATCTGGAACAGTTGCTGCGCGCCCTGCCAGTCGATGTCGAACAGGACGTCCTTGCCCGCCGCCAGCATCGCCTCGACCTGCGCGCGCGGGGTGCCGTAGCGATTGTCGAAGACATGCGCCCATTCGAGGAATTCGTCATTCGCCACCATGCGGCGAAATTCCTCGAGGTCGACGAAGTGATAGTCCTTGCCGTCTTCTTCGCCCGGACGAATGCCGCGCGTCGTCGCCGACACCGACATTTGCAGGCCGTCATCATCGGCCAGCAGCTTGCGCGCGATCGTCGACTTGCCCGCGCCCGAGGGCGAGGACAGCACGAACAACATGCCGCGGCGCTTCAGCTTGTGGAGATCGTCGGGGTGGTCGGGCGAATTGGGCATGTCCGCCTTTGACGCACGCAGTCGCAGCGCGTCAAGCGATGCTTGACGCGCTGCGACATAACAGGGCCGATCGGCCGTGGCTTAGAAGCGGCCGCCCGTGATCTTGCCCGCCTTGCGACGGTCATAGGCCTTCTTGGCCGCATAGCCGCCGCCGAGCAGCAGGCCGAGCGGGCCCAGGCGACGCATACCACCGACGGCCAGAGCACCCAGGGCTGCGCCCTTCAGGCCGTTATTGCCCTCGCGACGGCCGACTTCGCGCCCGACAAGCGCGCCAATGATACGTCCGATCATGCTGTCTCTCCGAATAGCTGGTTCTTGATTTCACCTGCGCCGCGCAGCACCGCCCAGCCCACCGCATAGGTGATGGCCAGCGGCAGCACGACTTTCAGGACATTGGCGGTCACCGCGCCGATCACGGCACCGTCGGCGACACCGTCGTCACCCGACATGCCGTCGATGGCGGCGCCCACCATGGCGCCGATGGTCGTTGCACCCATTGCCTATGACCTTTCTTGCTCTGGGCAGGACAAAGCATGGGAGGGCCGATGGGTTCCGTATGACACAATTCCTCCCCTGGAAGGGGAGGTGGTGCGCGTAGCGCGTCGGAGGGGAGTGACAGGTCGAACCCGCCCCGCGGGTTCGAGGATTGCCGGGGGCAATCCGACCTGTCGCCCGCTATCGAGAGGGTGACACCCCTTCGTCAGGCCTTCGGCCTGACACCTCCCCTTCCGGGGGAGGAATTGGGTTAGTCCTTCGCCGCGACCTTGCCCTCGATCGCGTCCCAGATCAGGCCCGCGACATCGGTGCCGTCGAACTTTTCGATCGCGACGATGCCCGTGGGCGAGGTGACGTTAATCTCGGTCAGCCATTCGCCGCCGATCACGTCGATGCCGACGAACAACAGCCCGCGCCGCTTCAGCTCCGGCCCCAGCACCGCGCAAATCTCGCGCTCGCGCTCCGTCAGTTCGGTCTTTTCCGCCGATCCGCCGACCGCCAGGTTGGAGCGGATCTCGCCCTCGCCCGGCAGGCGGTTGATCGCGCCCACAACCTCGCCGTCGATCAGGACGATACGCTTGTCGCCCTTGGCCACGGCGGGCAGGAACGCCTGCACCATATGCGGCTCGCGATAGGCGGTGTTGAAGACCTCGACCAGTGCGGACAGGTTCGCGCCGTCGCGGCCGACCTTGAAGATCGCCTTGCCGCCATTGCCGTGCAGCGGCTTGATGACGATCTCGCCATGCTGCGCCAGGAACGCCCGTGCCTCGTCCAGCGAGCGGGTGACGAGCGTCGGCGGCATGAACTGCGGATAGTCGAGGACGAAGACCTTTTCCGGCGCGTTGCGCACGCTGCGCGGATTGTTGACGACCAGGGTCTTCTCGGCGACCCGCTCCAGCAGATGGGTGGCGGTGATATAGCCCAGGTCGAAGGGCGGGTCCTGCCGCATCAGCACGACATCGGCCTCGTCACCCAGGTCCAGCTTCACCGGTTCGTCGAAGCGGTAATGATCGCCTGCGACTCGCTGCACGGTGACGGGATGCGCCTTGGTCCACAGGCGCCCGTCCGACCAGTTGAGGTCGCCCGCATCGTAATGGAACAGCCGATACCCGCGCGCCTGCGCCGAAAGCATCAACGCGAAGGTCGAGTCCCCGGCGATGTTGATCTGGTCCATCGGGTCCATCTGGACGGCGACGGTCAGTGGCTTGGACATGGGGGTGTTCCTTCGTTCGGACGGGTCTTTGGCTGGGGAGGTAATCGCTCCCTTGGCCGCTGTCACCCGCACCATGCGTTTTCGATGTGACGCGGCCGTGTGCCCGGCGCGAGCAGGATGACGTCGACCCGGATATCGTCGCCCGGCCCGGCATAGCTCGGCATCAGCACCTCGGCAGCGGCGGCCACCCGCGCCAGCCGCCGTTCGTCGATCGCGAAGTCGAGTTCGGCGGCGGTCTTGCGCGTCTTCACCTCGACGAACGCGACCAGCGATCCGCGCCGCGCGATCAGGTCGACCTCCCCCGCGGGCGTCCGCACGCGGCGGTCGAGGATGGACCAGCCCTTCAGCCGCAGCCACCATGCGGCGAGACGCTCGCCGCGTCGGCCTGCTTCCTCGGCGGCGCGGCGGCGTGGACTGGGCGTTGGGATTTGCTGGGCCATGCCCGAAACTTGCAGCGGCGAAGGGACGGCTGCAATCAACTTCGAAGACGGTCTCTACGAATTGGCCGGCCACGAAGCTGGGCTGAATGCCAATTTATGGACGGAGACTGCTCTTCGATGTTGCCCCGTCCAGAACCAGATACGGCCAAATGCCAAGACGGTATTGGCCGCATTCGGCCGCGGGTTTCGGTCTTTTGTGTCGGCTCCGGCCATTTTCCAACTCGCTGACCTGTATCGGTCCATTGGGCGATATCAGGCCGCCATTTCCTCCGGTGCGGTCAGCCAGGCCAGGCTGTCCTCGGCCGGATCGAATACGCGCAGATAGGGCTGGGTCATCAGCCGTCGGATCTGCTGGCGCCCCACCGCGCTGCCGTTGACCATCGCGATGCGGCTGGCGCGCGGGAAGTCGCGTAGCGCCTCGTGCACGGTCATGATCGCATCCTTCGGCTGTACCTGGATCGTCGACATGTCGATGCGCAGGCGATAGCCGGGACGGAAACCGCTGCGGCGGAACGCACCCAGCAGTTCATGGGCATAGCGGGTGGCGATCTCGGGCGTGAAATGGCCGGTCCACTGGATGTCGAGCAGTTTGATGTCGTGACGGAATTCGAAGGCGTACATGATGGGGCTCCCCGGTCCCATCATGTACCGGGGAGCCTTGCCGAATTGCTAACGCAGGAACGCCTAGTCGTTGAAATCGCCGTCCTTTATCGCCAGCGCGCGGGTGTAGAGCGTCTTGCGGTCGAGCCCCAGCGCCTTGGCAACCTCACTCGCCGCGCGGCCGACGGGCAGGCGGGTCAGCGCCTCGGCCAGGGCGGCATCGGCGTCTTGTTCGGTGGCGGGCGGTGCTTGGCCGGGCGGCGCGACGACGATCGCGATCTCGCCCTTCGGCCCGCCCTCGGCATAGCGGGCGGCGAGGGTTGAAAGGGTGCCGGTCACTGCCTCTTCGAACTTCTTGGTGATCTCCCGCGTCACCGCCGCCTCGCGGTCGCCCAGTCCTTGCGCCAGCGCGGTCAGCGTCGCGGCCAGGCGCGGGCCCGACTCGTACAGGACCAGGGTGGCGCGGATCGAGGCGATCTCGGCGATGGCGTCGGCGCGGGCCTTTTCCTTGGAGGGCAGGAAACCGGCGAACAGGAAACGGTCGGTCGGCAGCCCGGCCAGGGTCAGCGCGGCGATGGCGGCGCAGGGGCCGGGGATCGTCACCACCATATGGCCCGCCGCGCGCGCGTCGCGCACCAGCTTGTAACCGGGGTCGGAGATCAGCGGCGTGCCCGCATCCGACACCAGCGCCACCGCCTGGGTCGCCATGCGGGCGATCAGGCCGGGGCGGACATGCTCGGCATTATGGTCGTGATAGGGCTGCATGGGCCGTTTGATGCCGATGTGGCGGAGCAGCCCGGCGGTCACCCGGCTGTCCTCGACGGCGATGAGATCGGCGTTCGTCAATATGTTGGCCGCCCGCGGCGACAGATCGCCGAGATTGCCGATTGGGGTCGCGACGATGTACAGGCCGGGTTCGAGAGTGTGTTCAGGTTGGGTCACGGGGATCGTCATGACAGAGGCAAGGCTGTTCGTACAACCGGGGGCCGCAGATTCGGGCGCTCCCAAAATCCGGTTCCGGCATTTGGGACGCGGGCTGGCGCTGGCCGCCACGCTGTTGCTGGGTGCGTGCCAGACGATCGTCCCGCGCGGACCCATCGCGCCGCAGCCGACCGGCCCGGCCCCCACGACGCCGCGTCCTTCGCGCGATGTCGAGGCGGGGCTGCCGCGCGACACCGCCCGCCACCGCGTCGCGCTGCTCGTGCCGCTGTCGGGCAGCAATGCCGGGGTGGGCCAGTCGATCGCCAATGCCACGATGCTGGCCTTGCTCGACGCGCAGGCCGACACGATCCGGATCACCAACTACGACACGACGCCCGGCGCGGCGGCGGCGGCGCAGAAGGCGATCGCGGAGGGCGCGCAGCTGATCCTCGGGCCATTGCTGTCCGAGGATGTCCGCGCGGTCGCCCCCGTCGCGCGGGCCGCGCGGGTGCCGGTCATCAGCTTTTCCAACGATATCGGCGTGGCGGGCGGCGGCACCTATCTGATGGGCTACACCCCGGCCCAGTCGATCGAGCGGGTCGTCGATTATGCGCGCGGGCGCGGCGTCACGACCTTTGCGGGCCTGGTGCCCAACGGCCTGTATGGCGAGCGCGCGTCGACCGCCTTTCTGCGCGCGGTCGAAGGGGCAGGGGGGCAGGTCGTCTCGCTCCAGCCCTATGGCCGGGTGGCGGGCGGCATCGCATCGGCGGCGCAGCGCCTGACCGCCAAGGCCCCCTATGACGCCGTGCTGATCGCCGATGGCGGCGCGAGTGCTGCGGCGGCGTCGCCGATCCTGAAGCGCGGACCGGGTGCGCGCACCCGGCTGCTGGGCACCGAATTGTGGAATTCCGAATCCGGCATCGCCGCCCGCGCGCCGCTTAATGGGGCCTGGTTCGCCAGCGTGTCGAACACGCTCTACCGCCAATATGCGACCAAATACCGTGCCCGGTTCAGGGCGGCGCCGTATCGCCTGTCGAGCCTGGGCTACGACTCGGTCCTGCTGACCGTGCGCATCGCCCGCGACTGGCGGATGAACGCGCCTTTCCCCGAAGCACGGCTGCGCGCGTCGGACGGTTTCTCAGGAATCGACGGCGCCTTCCGCTTCGGCCGCGACGGCGTCGCCGAACGCGCGCTGGAGGTGCAGGAAATCCGCGACGGTAGCGCGGTGACGGTCAGCCCTGCGCCGACCGGCTTCGGCGGCTGAGCGAAATCCACTCTACGCTCAGCCCGCACACATGCGAAGCATGGTGGAGGGGTTTCCCCAGTCGCGAACTTTGACTGCCTTTTCCTACCGGGACACCCCTCCGTCAGGCCTTCGGCCTGCCACCTCCCCTTCCAGGGGAGGAACAAAGTGAACGGCGATGGGCCCTGGACTGGGGCCCGTCAGAGCACGACATCGCGTAGGATCGCATCGAGAAGCAGCGCGCCGGCATCGGTTACGATCAGGCGGTCGGCATCCTGGCGGACAAGGCCCTGTCGTGACAGGCGGGTGAGTGCGTCGGCGTCCAGCATCGCACGACCCTCCGCCAGCGCCGAGATGCGCGCCAGTTCGACGCCCTCCGTCAGGCGCAGGCCCATCACCAGCGCTTCGGTCGCACGGGTGACGGGGGCGAGGCTTTCCTCCGCTTCGATGCCGTGACCGTTGCGCTCCACCGCCGCCATCCAGTTTTCGGGTTTCTTGCGCCGAACGGTCGCCACGCCTTCGCGGCGGCCATGCGCGCCGGGGCCGATTCCGGCATAGTCGCCGTAGCGCCAATAGGTCAGGTTGTGACGGCTCTCCGCGCCGGGCCGGGCATGGTTGGAGGTTTCATAAGCGGGCAGGCCCGCGGCGGCGGTGATCGCGCGTGTCGTCTCGAACAGGTCGGCGGCGGCGTCGCCGTCGGGGATGACCAGCCGCCCCGCCGCTGCCTCGGTATGGAAGCGTGTGCCCGGCTCGATGGTCAGCTGGTAGAGCGACAGATGCTCGGTGCCATAGCCGATCGCGCGGGCCAGCTCGGCCTCCCAATCCGCCAGCGGCTGGCCGGGGCGGGCATAGATCAGGTCGAAGCTGACCCGGTCGAACACGCTCTGCGCCGTCTGGAGCGCACGCAGCGCTTCGTCGACGCCGTGCGCGCGGCCCAGGAAATGCAGCGCTTCGTCATCCAGCGCCTGTACGCCCAGCGACGCGCGGTTGACCCCGGCGGCGGCCAGGTCGGCGAAGCGGGCCGCCTCGACCGAGGAGGGATTGGCCTCCAGCGTGATCTCGATCCCCTCGGCAAAGCCCCAATGGCGCTCGGCCGCGTCCAGGATCGCCGCGACCGTCGAGGGTGGCATCAACGAGGGGGTGCCGCCACCGAAGAAGATCGAGCTCAGCCGCCGTCCGGGCAGCATCGCGGCCTCATGGGCCAGATCGGCGAGCAGCGCTTCGGCCCATGCGGCCTGGTCCACCGACTCGCGGACATGACTATTAAAATCACAATACGGACATTTTGAAACGCAGAAGGGCCAATGGACGTAAAGGGCGAGCGGGGCGGGTGTCGGTGATATTGTGGAGGACATGATGCGTCCCGATATGGCTGTGATGCGCGCGCTTCGCCATCTCTTATCGCTGTGCCTGCCCGCCCTGCTGGCGGCATGCGGTCCCCTTGGCGCGTCGGAGGTGGTGAGGGCCGAGGAGCCGCCGCCGCGCGTCGTCGAGGAAATGGCATCGGGCGTCGCGGCGCCGCGCGGCGTCGGCCTGCTGCGCCAGGCGATGATGGACGGTCATCGCGGCGCGCGGGTGGCGCTGGGCGAGGTGCCGCTGCGTTGGGACGAGGGGCTGGCCGCCAGCGCGCTGACCTATGCGCGCGAGCTGGCGCGGACCGGCCGGTTCGAACATGCCCAGCAACCGCAGGGCCCGACGCGGCAGGGCGAGAATCTGTGGATGGGGACGCGCGGCGCGTATCGCTATGACGAAATGATGGGCCATTGGCTGGCCGAGCGGCGGCTGTTCGCAAATCTGCCGGTGCCGCAGTCCAGCCGGACCGGCCAGTTCGGCGATGTCGGCCATTATAGCCAGATCGTCTGGGCGCGCAGCACGGCGGTCGGATGCGCGATGGCGAGCAACAAGCGCGACGACTTTCTCGTTTGCCGTTATAGCCCCACGGGCAACGTCTTTGGCGAGCGGGCTTTCTGACTGCGCCGGGACGGACGAAAGGTGTGACGCACATGGCGAATCCTTATGACCCGATGGCGTGGCTCGCCTTCTGGACTGCGCCTGCCCGTTTCGCGGTGATGGCCGGTGAGGCGATGATAAGCGCGCAGAGCGTGATGGCGACCCGGATGGGCGAGATGGCGACCGGCACCTCGTCGGCGGCCGAGATGACGCTGATGGTCAGCGAGAAGGTCAAGGCGTTCGACCAGTCGGCCAAGGTCTGGAACCGCGACCAGGCGGCATTGTCGAAACTGTCCCGGCATACGCCGCGCGGCGGGATGCTGGATGCGTGGGAATCGATGGCGCGCGCGATGCTGATCGGCGCGGCGATGCCGGTGCAGGCGATGACGCCGGTGCACCGGACGGTGACCGCGAACCAGAAGCGTCTGGCCAAGCGGTAAAATCTCTTCCCCCCGGTACGGGGAGGGGAACCAGCTACAGGCTGGTGGAGGGGGGCTTCCACATAGGTCATCCTTTGCGGAAGCCCGCCTCCGTCAGGCCCTTGGCCTGCCACCTCCCCGTGTCGGGGAGGATGTTTTTAGAACACCGCCTTCACCAGTTGGCCGAACGCGTCGGCGCGGTGGCTGATGCGGTTCTTTTCGTCCTGGTCCATTTCGGCGAAGGTCTCGGTGCCGCCGATCGGCTGGAAGATCGGGTCGTAACCATGGCCCTTGTCGCCGCGCGGCGGCCAGACGATCGTGCCGTCTACGCGTCCCTCGAACCATTCGACATGGCCGTCGGGCCAGCCGACCGCCAGCGCGCAGACGAAGTGCGCGGCCCGGCTCATGTCGGGTTCTTCGTTCAGCCGATCCTCGACCGCGCGCATCGCCATGGCGAAGTCCTTTTCCGGCCCCGCCCAGCGCGCCGAGAACAGCCCCGGATCGCCGCCCAGCGCCTCGACGCAGAGGCCGCTATCGTCCGACAGGGCCGGGAGCCCCGACAGGTCGGCGGCGGCCAGCGCCTTCAGCTCGGCGTTCGCCACGAAGGTCGTGCCGGTTTCCTCGGGCTCGGGCAGGTCCAGGTCGCCCGCCGCGATCACGTCCATGCCATAGGGGGCGAGAAGTTCGCGAAACTCGACGATCTTGCCCTTGTTGTGGCTGGCCAGCACCAGCTTGCCCGGCGTCAGCTTGCGGATCGCCTGGCGGCCGTTTCCTTCGCCGCTCATGCGCGGATCGCCCGGTCCTGTGCGGCGAAGATCTCGGTGCAGCCCATGCGCGCCAGCCGGAGCAGGCGCAGCAGCGCTTCCTCGTCATAGGTGGCGTTTTCGGCGGTCGCCTGGACCTCGGCGATATGGCCATTCTCGATCAACACGAAGTTCGCATCCGCATCGGCGGCTGAATCCTCGATATAGTCGAGGTCGAGGACGGGCGTGCCCTGATGGATGCCGCACGAGACGGCGGCGACCTTGTTGCGGATCGGGTCGCTGGTCAGCTTGCCCTCGGCCATCAGCTTGTTGACCGCCATGCGCAGCGCGACCCACGCGCCCGAAATGGCGGCGGTGCGGGTGCCGCCATCGGCCTGGATCACGTCGCAGTCGATGGTGATCTGTCGCTCGCCCAGCGCCTTCAGGTCGCAGACGGCACGCAAAGATCGGCCGATCAGCCGCTGGATTTCCTGGGTACGGCCCGACTGCTTGCCCTTGGCGGCCTCACGGCTGCCGCGCGTGTGGGTGGCACGGGGGAGCATACCATATTCGGCCGTGACCCAGCCCTCGCCCTTGCCGCGCAGGAAGGGGGGCACGCGCTCCTCGACGCTGGCGGTGACGAGCACCTTGGTATCGCCGAACCCGATCAGCACCGAACCTTCGGCGTGGCGGGTGAAATTCGGCTCGATGGTGATGGGACGCATCTGGTCGGGCATCCGGCCGGACGGGCGCATAGTCTTCTCCTTGTTCCTTGGCGACTGCCCTAACCGCCCCCCGCGCGATGCGCCAGAGAGGACGGCGGCGATCGGAAGACGACGACATTCTTCTCCGCGTCCTCTGCGCGACAAAATGGTTCACGCGAAGCCGCGAAGCCGCGAAGAGAGGACTGGAAATCTTCGGCCTCGCATGAATACTCTTTTTTTGCGCGCAGAGGCGCAGAGGACGCGGAGAAGAAGGGGATTGTCTTCCGATCGCGGTTGAGTGGCGCGGTGCGCGTGCCTACATTTCCGCCATGGTCACCCCACCGATCACCGAGCTGACCGACCGGGCGCGCGATATCTTCCGCGTGGTGGTCGACAGCTATCTGACCAGCGGCCAGCCGGTGGGGTCGAAGACGATCGCGTTGTCGGGGATCAACCTGTCGCCCGCCTCGATCCGCAACGTCCTTCAGGAACTGGAGGAACGTGGGCTTCTGGCGGCGCCGCATACCAGCGCGGGGCGGATGCCGACCGATGTGGGCTTGCGGCTGTTCGTGGACGGCATGATGCACGCCATGGAGCCCAGCGCGCAGGAACGCGCCGCGATCGAGGCGCGGGCGGCGCGCACCGGCCCGGTCGAGGAGGCGCTGGCGGCGACGACGGCGGTGCTGTCGGGGCTGTCGGCCTGTGCGGGGCTGGTCATGGTGCCCAAGCGCGAGATGAAGCTGCGCTCGATCGGTTTCGTGCCGCTGTCGCCGACCCAGGCGCTCGCCGTGCTGGTCGCCGAGGACGGGGTGGTCGAGAACCGGGTGCTGGAATTGCCGCCGGGCATGACGGGCTCTGCGCTGATCGAGGCGGGCAATTATCTGTCCGCGACCCTCTCCGGCCTGACGCTGGCCCAGGCGCGCGAGCGGCTGGAGCGCGAGCTGGCGGCGGGGCGCGCGGCGCTGGACGGCGCGGCGCGGGCGCTGGTCGAACAGGGGCTGGCGGTCTGGAGCGAGGATGGTCAGCGGCGTCCGATCCTGATCGTGCGCGGGCAGGGGCGGCTGATCGATGCCGCCGCCGCCGCCGATCTGGAACGGGTCCGCGACCTGCTCGACGATCTGGAGGGCAAGCAGGAGGTGGCGCATCTGCTCGATTCGGCGCGTGCCGGGGATTCGACCCGCATCTTCATCGGCGCGGAGAACAAGCTGTTCGCGCTGTCCGGGTCTTCGGTGATCGCCCGACCCTTTCGTGGCCTTGACGGCCAGGTGGTCGGTGTGGTCGGCGTAATCGGGCCGACGCGGTTGAACTATGCCCGCGTCGTGCCCATGGTGGATTTCACGGCGGCAACGCTCGCCCGCATGATGGGCTGAACAGGGATTATGATGAGCGACAACACGACCAACGAAACCCCGAACGACCTGCGCGAAGAGACGGCCGAGGCCGCGCCCGAAGTGGCCGTGCAGGACCGCGTCGCAGAGCTGGAGAACCAGCTGGCCGAGGCCAAGCAGCAATATCTCTATGCCCAGGCCGAAAACCAGAATGTCCGCCGCCGCGCGGAAAAGGAAGCGGTCGACGCGCGCAACTATGCCGCGACGTCGTTCGCGCGCGACGTCCTGTCGGTCGCCGACAATCTCCAGCGCGCGCTGGCGGCGATCCCGGCCGATCTGCGCACCGACGACAAGTGGAAGGGCCTGGTCACCGGCCTGGACGCCACGGGTCGCGAGATGGACAGCGTGCTGGGCCGCCACGGCATCACCAAGATCGAGGCGATGGGCCAGGCGCTCGACCCCAACAAGCACCAGGCGATGATCGAGATGCCCTCCGACCAGGAGCCGGGCACGATCGTGCAGGAAATGCAGGCGGGCTATATGATCAAGGACCGGTTGCTGCGCCCCGCGCTGGTCGCGGTGGCGAAGAAGCCCGACTGATCGGCGCTTTGCCGAAGAACGACGAAGGGGGCGGGCCGTCCGGTCCGCCCTTTTTCGTTCAGGCGGTTACTGGTTGAGCAGTTTTAGGATGTCCTTCTGGCTCTGCTGCGCCTGCGCCAGCATCGCGATCGACGCCTGCGACAGGATCTGCTCGCGTGCCAGATTGACCGTTTCGCGCGAGAAATCGGTATCGGTGATCCGCGAGCGAGCCTCCGACAGGTTGGTCGAGGTGCTGGTCAGGTCGTTCGCGGCCGATTGCAGCTGATTGGCCGACGTGCCCAGCGCGCCGCGCACGTCGCTGACCTTGGCCAGCAGCGCATCGATCCGGCCGAGCGAGTTGTCGATGCGATAGGTGTTGGTGACGCTCAGTTCCTCGTTCATCTGGAAATGCCGTCGCGCGGCATATTCGGTCGGGCTCTGGAACGACAGATAGCCGCCCTTGGCCGGGTCGTACCAGCGTGCGCCGCTGATGTTGAGGACGGTCGTTCCCACATCCTCCCGCGTGACGTAGCGCCCGTTGAAATCCGCCGAGGTCATGAAATCCTCGATCGTCACCACATGCGGCTTGGGCGGGATCGAGCCATTTTCATAGGTCAGATATCGGGTGTCCCGGGGGTCCATGCGGGCGGCATCATACCATTGATCGCCCATATTCTGGGTGACCGTGGTGCCGATATCCTCATGCGTGATCGCCCGCCCCGCAATCTGTCCTCCTGCGATAAAGTCCTCGACGGTGACGAGGTGGGTCTGCGGCGACGCAGCGGTTGCCGGGGCGCCGAGCAGCCCGCCGAACTGGCGAGGGCCGCCGCCCGGGTCGTGCCACTGATTGCCCGGCTGCTGCGTGACCATCGTGCCGATATCGTCGCGATCGATATCGCGTCCGGCGATCTTTCCCTTGGCCATATAGTCGTCGAAGGTGACGAGGTGAGTCGCCGTACCCGCCGCCGTTTCGGGCGGGGTCAGGAACATGCTGATCTCATACCCCGCGCCGGCGCTGCGCGAGGCGTGGAGCAACGGAAAGTCCCAGGTCTGTGCGGTCTTGTCGCGGTCGAACTCGGTGGAGACCGCATCGGTGCGCAGGGCGATGAAATCCGTAGTGCGAGGCCCCGCCTGGATATTCATGCGGACCGCATTGTCGATGGCATTGTCCTGGTCGTCAAAGGCCGGGGCCTCGGTATGGAACAACGGGATGCCGTTATAGGCGGCGTTCTTCAGCGTCCGGTCGATCTGCGAGGCCAGCGCCACGACCTCGACCTGGATGGCCTGGCGGTCCTTCTCGCTATAGGTGTCCGACCGCGCCTGGATCGACAATTCGCGCAGGCGTTGGAGGACATTGGTCGTTTCGTTCAGGATGCCATCCGCCGTCTGCACCAGCGATATGCCGTCCATCGCGTTGCGAATGCCTTGCGACATGCCGCGAATCTGTGCGGTCATCGTGTTGCTGATCGCCAGCCCCGCCGCGTCGTCCTTGGCCGATCCGATCTGCTGGCCGGACGACAATTTGGCCATGGACTCGCCGATCGAGGCATTGGCGCGGTTGGTCGCCGCCAACGCCCGAAGCGCCGCACCGTTGGTGTTGATGACCGTCATCGCCTGTTCCATTCCCAACCCGCACGCGTCCCGCGCGTGAGGAGATGGTGATGACGGCGTTAACCAAGGTGCGGCAATCCGGGGAAATTCCGGCCGGGTTTTTCCCGGATATCAGGGCCCCGGGAAAGGGATCAGGCTGTCATATTGGGCTTTGGGCGGCGCGCCCGCGACGCGTGCGCCATGCGCCAGCAAGAAGGCATGGCGAACGATCTCGGCCTGTTGTTCCAGGCCATAGCGGGCAAAACCCTGGCCCGGTTTCAGCGCGTAGCTGTAACGGCAAAAGGGATGGCGCTTCAGCGGCAGGAAGATACCCCGTTGGTGCTGCCAGATATGCACCATCTCATGGATGAACAGTCCCTGTTCGTGGAGCGGGCAGGCGCCGAAATCCTCGCGCCACAGCCCGCCATCGGGGTGGAAATGGATGCAGCCGGTCGGCGCCATCACCGTGTCGCGGGGCTGGAAGAAGATCCATTTGGTCGGCGACAGGCGGACCTTTGCATAGTCGATCGCATCGCCGAAGACGCTGCGCGACAGGGCTTCCTCGGCCGGGGTCAGGGGGCGTTTGGCCATCGCGGCGGCGATCAGCTTTCGGGCGCGGGATCGCCCGCCGCGATCACCCGCGCACCCTGGCGCAGGCGGGTGCCGTCCGAAAAGGTGAGCAACAGCGACAGGATGCGTCCCGGCTTTACGCCCGGATTCATGTTGTAGAACATCACATGCCGCCCGCCCGGCTGGAAGGTGACGGTGCCGCCCGCCGGGATGGGGACCGCATCGACCTTTTTCATGGCCATGCCGCCCTCATGCATCTCGCTGCCGATCGCGACGTCGCTGCTGACGTCGATCAGGTCGACCGGCTTTGCACCGCCCTTGATGGTAAAATAGGCCGCCGCCGGGCGTCCCGCCACGGCGGGCAGGCGGACCCAGCCATTGTCGCTCTCCAGCTTGGGCTGGGACTGGCATCCGCCCAGCAGGGCCGCGGCGGACATGGGCAAAAGCCCCCAAAAAAACGCTAGCCGCATGGCAAACCCTCCCGTTTCGGCAAATCCTGAGGCGACCCTAGGTTCCATCCAATCTTGCGGCAACAAATCGCCCACCTATATCCGGCTTCGTGAACGGGGTTTTCGGTTGCCGCTTTCGGGACCGAGCGGCCCCGGCATCTGACTTCCAGACTAAGTTCTTGAGGGGCATTTAGAGACTTATGGCAAAAGTGATCGGCATCGACCTCGGCACCACCAACAGCTGCGTCGCTGTCATGGAGGGCGGCAAGCCCAAGGTCATCGAAAACGCGGAAGGCGCGCGCACCACGCCGTCGATCGTCGCCTTCGCCAAAGATGGCGAGCGCCTGATCGGCCAGCCTGCCAAGCGCCAGGCGGTGACGAACCCCGACAACACCATCTTCGCGGTGAAGCGCCTGATCGGTCGTCGCTTCGACGATCCCGTCACCAAGAAGGACACCGAGCTGGTCCCGTATTCGATCGCGCGCGGCCCGAACGGCGACGCGTGGGTCAATGCGGGCGGCAAGGATTACAGCCCGTCGCAGATCAGCGCCTTCACGCTCCAGAAGATGAAGGAAACCGCCGAGTCGTATCTGGGCGAGACGGTGACCCAGGCGGTCATCACCGTGCCTGCGTACTTCAACGACGCACAGCGCCAGGCGACCAAGGACGCCGGCCAGATCGCCGGTCTCGAGGTGCTGCGCATCATCAACGAGCCGACCGCGGCGGCGCTGGCGTACGGCCTGGAAAAGCAGGACGGCAAGACGATCGCAGTCTATGACCTTGGCGGCGGCACGTTCGACATCTCGATCCTCGAGATCGGCGACGGCGTGTTCGAGGTGAAGGCGACCAACGGCGACACCTTCCTGGGCGGCGAAGACTTCGACAACAAGATCGTCGAGTTCCTGGCCTCGGGCTTCCAGAAGGAAGAGGGCATCGACCTCGCCAAGGACAAGCTGGCGCTCCAGCGTCTGAAGGAAGCGGCCGAAAAGGCGAAGATCGAGCTGTCCTCGGCCCAGTCGACCGAGGTCAACCTGCCCTTCATCACCGCCGACCAGAACGGCCCGAAGCATCTGGTGAAGACGATCACGCGCGCCGACCTGGAGCGTCTGGTCGAGGACCTGATCCAGCGCACGCTGGAGCCCTGCAAGAAGGCGCTGGCCGATGCGGGCATGAAGGCCGACGAGATCGCCGACGTGGTACTGGTGGGCGGCATGACCCGCATGCCGCGCGTCCGTGAGGTCGTGAAGAACTTCTTCGGCAAGGACCCGCACACCGGCGTGAACCCGGACGAAGTCGTCGCCATGGGCGCCGCGATCCAGGCGGGCGTGCTGCAGGGCGACGTCAAGGACGTGCTGCTGCTCGACGTGACCCCGCTGTCGCTGGGCATCGAGACGCTGGGCGGCATCATGACCAAGATGATCGACCGCAACACGACGATCCCGACCAAGAAGAGCCAGGTCTATTCGACCGCCGACGACAACCAGAATGCGGTGACGATCCGGGTCTTCCAGGGCGAGCGCGAGATGGCGCAGGACAACAAGCTGCTGGGTCAGTTCGACCTGGTCGGCATTCCCCCTGCGCCGCGCGGCGTGCCGCAGATCGAGGTCACGTTCGACATCGACGCCAACGGCATCGTCAACGTCTCGGCCAAGGACAAGGGCACCGGCAAGGAGCAGCAGATCCGCATCCAGGCGTCGGGCGGTCTGTCGGACAACGACATCGACCAGATGGTCCGTGACGCGGAGAAGTTCGCGGAAGAGGACAAGAAGCGTCGTGCCGAGGCCGAGGCCAAGAACAACGCCGAGTCGCTGATCCACACCACCGAGCGCCAGCTGGCCGACAATGGCGACAAGATCGACGCGTCGCTGAAGTCGGAAATCGAGGCGGCGATCGCCGAGACCAAGACGGCGGTCGAGGGTGGCAACCCCGACACCATGAACGAGAAGGCGCAGGCCCTCGCTCAGGTCGCGATGAAGATGGGCCAGGCCATTTACGAAAAGCAGCAGCAGGGCGAGGCTTCGCCCGCCGCTGATGCCGGCCAGGCCAAGCAGGACGATGTGGTCGACGCCGAATTCTCGGAAGTCGACGACACCAAGTAAGACGGTCGGCCCGGCTCCCCCTTCGGGTGGGGCCGGGCCTTCGGTTCAGAATTTGCGAATACCGCCCCGGCCATTCGTTCCGGGGCATGAAGTGGCGAAGCGCTTGGGCGGTCGCTCCGTCCGGCCTGAGGGCACGGTCGGCCAGCGAGGCGCGCACGGGCGGACGGGGCGAGACCGGGCATGAGCACGACGATCGACTATTACGAACTGCTCGAATGCGAGCGCACGGCGGACGATGCGACGATCAAGTCGCGCTACCGCAAGCTGGCCATGCAGTACCATCCGGACCGCAATGCGGGCTGCAAGGACTCCGAGGCCAAGTTCAAGGCGATCAGCGAAGCCTATGACTGCCTGAAGGATCCGCAGAAGCGGGCGGCCTATGACCGCTACGGCCATGCCGCGTTCCAGCAGGGCATGGGCGGCGGTGGCGGCGGCCATGGTGCCCAGGACTTCGGCGCCTTTTCCGATATCTTCGAAAGCGTCTTCGGCGAATTCATGGGCGGCGGACGCGGTGGCGGGCGGCAGTCGCCCCGACGCGGCGCGGACCTGCGCTACGACATGGAAATCACGCTTGAGGAAGCGTTCCACGGCAAGCAGACCGAGATCACCGTCGACGTATCGGCGGCGTGCGACACCTGCGACGGCACCGGCGCCAAGTCGGGAACCAGCGCCAAGACCTGCCAGCAGTGCGGCGGCCATGGCAAGGTGCGCGCGCAGCAGGGCTTCTTCGTGGTCGAGCGGACCTGCCCGGTCTGCCAGGGCGCAGGGCAGATCATCGCCGATCCGTGCCCTGATTGCCGCGGCGATGGTCGTGTGGAAAAGACCAAGACGTTGGCTGTCAACATCCCGGCGGGCGTCGACGAGGGCACCCGTATCCGCTTGTCCGGCGAGGGCGAGGCAGGCGCGCGGGGCGCACCGGCGGGCGACCTCTATATCTTCCTGCACGTAAAGCGGCACGCCATCTTCGAGCGCGAGGGCACGACCCTGTTCGCGCGCGCGCCGATCAGCTTCACGACCGCCGCGCTGGGCGGTTCGCTGTCGATCCCCGGCCTCGACGGCCGCACGCACGAGATCAAGATTCCGACGGGCATCCAGTCGGGCAAGCAACTCCGCCAGCGCGGGGCAGGGATGCCCGTGCTGCAAGGGCGCGGCACCGGCGATCTGGTCATCCAGATCGAAGTCGAAACCCCCACCAAGCTCTCGACCCGCCAGCGCGAGCTGCTCGAACTCTTCCGCGAAACCGAGACCGGCGACGAATGTCCTGAAAGCCAAGGCTTTTTTGCCAAGCTGAAGAGTGTGTTCGCCGGCGAGTAAAAATAGCCGGTAATCCTGTTGCCAATCTTACGAAATATTGCCGAGGCGATGATTGGCTTCGGCAATATTGACGTTTGTATGAAAGGCGCGCCATCTTCTCGTCATCGACTCTTGGTGGAGCATGATGATGCGCATGATGATCCGTCCGTTGGTCCTGATTGGCCTGATGTTAGGGCTGAGACTCAATCAGAGCCAGAATGCGATTGCGGTTGCGATGGCGACGCCTGAGAGGAAGTTGGCGGCGAGCTTGTCATAGCGGGTTGCTACGCGGCGGAAGTCCTTCAGGCGGCAGAAGGC
>Ga0308171_1001638_pt1 | contig 28295 bp, 25 predicted proteins | sample PhyGR1_FD_202135 | JGI IMG/M metagenome (GOLD analysis project Ga0308171, IMG submission 202135) | Phyllosphere microbial communities from UC Gill Tract Community Farm, Albany, California, United States - DLSLSG.R1 | ecosystem: Host-associated > Plants > Phyllosphere > Unclassified | place: USA...
GCATTTCGGGTTTCAAGAGCTTCGTCGATCCGGCCGATCTGGTCATCGAACCGGGGCTGACCGGCGTTGTCGGGCCCAATGGCTGCGGCAAGTCGAACCTGCTCGAGGCGCTGCGCTGGACGATGGGCGAGAATAGCGCGCGCTCGATGCGCGGGGCGGGCATGGAGGACGTGATCTTCGCCGGGACCGCCACCCGCCCGCCGCGCGACTTTGCCGAGGTCACGATCCTGGCCGAGCGCGACGGCGACGAGACCGAGATCGTCCGCCGCATCGAACGCGGCGCAGGGTCCGCCTATCGGATCGACGGGCGCGATGTGCGGGCCAAGGACGTGGCCCTCCTGTTCGCCGATGCCGCGACCGGCGCGCATTCACCCGCCCTCGTCAGCCAGAACCGGATCGGCGCGGTCATCGCCGCCAAGCCCGCCGAGCGCCGCGCCATGCTGGAGGAAGCGGCCGGGATCGCCGGGCTGCATGTCCGCCGCCGCGACGCCGAAGCCAAGCTGCGCGCGACCGAGACCAACCTGACCCGGCTGGACGAGGCGATCGCCGATCAGGACGCGCGCATCGCGACGCTGCGGCGACAGGCCCGCGCGGCGGAACGCTATCGCCTGATCTCCGAACAGATCCGCCTGGCCGAGGCGCGGATGATCTTCGCTCGCTGGCGCGACGCCGCCGGGGCCGCCGCCACGGCCAGGGCGGAGGCGGAAGCGGCCGAGGCGCAGGTCGCCCACACCACCGCCGCCGAACGCATCGCGGCGAAAGGCCAGGAAGAAGCGGCGCTGCTCGCCACCCGCACCCGCACCGCCGCGCTGGCGGCCCGCGATGCGCTCAGCGAGGCGGGGCACGCCCTGTCCCGCGCCCGCGACCGCCGCCACGGCCTGCAACGCCGGATCGAGGAACTGGAAACCACCCGCACCCGGCTGGCCGAGGATCGCGCGCGCGAGGACTCGCTGGCGCACGACGCCGCCGCCGCGATCCGTCGCCTGGCGGAGGAATGCGAGGATCTGGACGCGCGCATCGCCCATGCGACCCAGGCCATGCCCCGGCTCGACGCACTGCTGGCCGAGGCGGAGAGCAAGAACCGCGATGCCGAAGTGGCGCTCGCCCGCGCGCTGTCGGCCCAGGCCGCCGAAGCCGCCGAACGCCGGATTGCCGAGGCCGGGCTGGCCGCTGCACAGGGCCGCCATGCGCGCGCCGAACGCGATGCCCGCGCGGTCGCCGCCGCGATCGAGGCATTGCCCGACATGGCCGAGCAGGAGGCCGCGCGCGAGGCCGCCGTCGCGGTGCAGGCCGCCGCGCGCATCGATGCGGACAAGGCGCGTGCCGCGCTCGGCTGGGCCGAGGAGAGCGAGCTGACCGCCACCGCCGAGCGCGACGCCGCCGAGGGAGCCCGCGCCCGCGCCATCGCGGCGCTCGCCGCGCTGGAAGCGGAGGCGGCAACGCTGACCCGTGCGACGGCGCGCAAGGGCGGCGATCGGTTGCTCGACGAGGTCCAGGCCGAACCGGGGTTCGAACGCGCACTGGCGGCGGCGCTGGGCGACGAGCTGGATACGCCGCTGACCGACTGGCACGGATCGGACGTGGCCAATGACGACCCCGCCCCGCCGGTCGGCACGCTGCGGTTGGGCGAGCGGATCAAAGCGCCGCCGATGCTCGCCCGCCGCCTGTCGCAAATTTTTCTGGTCGAGGCCGATTCGGGCCAGCCGCTCAGCGTCGGCCAGCGGCTGGTGACGCGCGAGGGGCGGCTGCGGCGCTGGGACGGCTATATCGGCGAGGGCGGCGGTGCGGCGGCGGCCGAGCGGATGGAACGACGCAACCGGCTGGCCGCGCTGGAGGCGGAGCGTCCGGCCGCAGAGGCCGCGGTGCAAGCCGCGACCGAGGCGCGCGCGGTGATCGAGGATCGCATCGCCCGCGCCCGCGCCGCCGCCGCCAGCGCGCGCAGCCTGCACGCCACCGCCGACGCCAGCTTGCGTGATGCGCAGCGCGCCGAGGACCGCGCCCAGGCGGTGATCGAGCGGCTGTCCGGCCAGCGCGCCGACCTGGCCACCCGTGCCGAACGGATCGCCGCCGAGATGGACGAGGCGCAGGCCGAATGCGCCCGCGCGGCCGACGCGCTGGCGGCGCTGCCCGATGGACGCGCCAGCGCGGCGGAGACCGCTCGGCTCCAGACCGAGACCCAGCTCGCCCGATCGGCCGTAGCGCTGGCGCGGTCGGAGCGGACGACGCTGGAGCGCAGCCTGACCCAGACCCGCGACCGCCTGGCCGCCGCGATGGCCGAGGCGGAAAGCTGGAACCAGCGGGCGGGCCAGGCGGCGGGGCGGATCGCCGAGATGGACGCCCGCGCCGCGACGCTGGACGCGGACGCCGCCGCACTGGCCGACCGGCCCACGCAACTGGCGGCGGAAATTGCCACGCTTGCCGCCGCGCACGACACCGCCAAGGTGGAAGCGGAGCGGACGCAGGCCGAGGAAGCCGAGGCCGAACGTGCCCTGCGCGCGGCGGAGGCGGCACATGCCGGGGCCAATGCGCTGTTGTCGACGGCACGCGAGACGCGGGCGGGGGCGCTGGCGCGGGTCGAAAATCACGAATTGCGCCGGGTCGAACTGGGCCGTGTCTCGGGCGAGCGCTTTGCCTGCCCCGCACCGGTGCTGCCCGAAAAGCTGGGCTTCGAAAGCGCGGGCGTCGGAACGCCGCAGACCGAGGCGGCGGCGCATGACAAGCTGTCCGCCGATCGCGAGCGGATCGGCCCGGTCAACCTGGTTGCCGAACAGGAACTGGCCGAGCTGGAGGCGAGCGGCGCGGCGAGTGCCGCCGAGCGCGAGGACCTGATCCAGGCGGTGGCGCGGTTGCGCGGGTCGATCGGGTTGCTCAACCGTGAGGGGCGGCAGCGACTACTGGCGGCGTTCGAGGCGGTGAACGGGCATTTCCAGACGCTGTTCGCGACGCTGTTCGACGGCGGCTCGGCACATCTGGCGCTGGTCGATTCGGACGATCCGCTGGAGGCGGGGCTGGAGATCATGGCGCAGCCGCCGGGCAAGCGGCTCCAGTCGCTGACGCTGCTGTCGGGCGGCGAGCAGGCGCTGACCGCGGTAGCGCTGATCTTCGGGCTGTTCCTGACCAACCCGGCGCCGATCTGCGTGCTGGACGAGGTCGACGCGCCGCTGGACGATGCCAATATCGACCGCTTCTGCGGGCTGCTCGACCGGATGACGCGCGAGACGGATACGCGCTATCTGATCGTGACGCACAATGCGGTCACGATGAGCCGGATGCACCGGCTGTTCGGGGTGACGATGATCGAACGCGGGGTCAGCCGGTTGGTCTCGGTGGACCTGCAGGCGGCGGAAACGTTGCTGGCGGCGGAGTAGCCCTGTTTAACCACCCCGGCCTTCGCCGGGGTAAGGGTGACGGCTCAGCGACGTCAAACCCACGCCGCCCACTCACGGCAGCAGGAACGTCCCCTCGATCACCGTCACACATCCGCCGCCGAGCACCACCCGGTCGCCGTCCAGCCGACAGCTCAACCGCCCGCCCCGCGCGCTTGCCTGTTCCGCCACGAACGCCGAGCGGCCCAGCTTCTGCGTCCAGTACGGCGTCAGCACGGCATGGGCCGCGCCCGTCACCGGGTCCTCATCGACGGCGAAAGCGGGGACGAAGACGCGGCTGACGACATCCGCCTCCGCCGCCCCGCCGCGCGCGGTCAGGATCACCACATAGCGCCCCGCCCCCGCCAGCACCGCAAAGTCGGGCGTGCAGCCGCGCACGGTCGCGGCATCGTCCACCACCACCACGGCATAGCCCGCCGGATGGCGCAGCGTCTCGATCACGCCGTTCACGCCCAGCGCCTCGACCACCCCGGGCAGAGCCTCAGGCGACGGCGTGCGTTCGGGCAGCGTCAGGCTATAGCCCAGCCCGTCGCGCGCCACCTCCAGCACCCCGGCATGGCGCGTCGCAAAGCGCACCCGCGCCAGCGTCGTATCCGACGACAACACGACATGCCCGCTTGCCAGCGTGGCGTGGCCACACATCTCGATCTCGTCGCCCGGCGTGAACCAGCGCAATTCGAAATCCGCCTCGCCGCCGCCCGACGCAACCAGAAAGGCGGTTTCGGACAGGTTGTTCTCCTGCGCGATGGCCAGCAGCGTGGCGTCATCTGCCCAAGACGACAACATCATCACCGCCGCCGGATTCCCGCGAAACGCGGTGTCGGCAAAGGCGTCGACCTGGGTAAAGGGGATACGCATCAATAGACCCGCTTGCCGAACCAGTGGGGAGTCACGTCCGCCTCGACCAGCGGATTGTCGGTGTCGACATGCCCCTCGGGATCGAGATGGATCAGCACCTCGACCTTGGGGAAGGCGCGGCGCAGCGCGCGCTCGACCCCCTCGACCACGTCATGCGCGGCGGCGACCGTCATGTTGCGGTCGACCTCCATATGGAACTGCGCGAAGTCGTGGCTGCCCGAGCGACGGGTGCGGAAGTCGTGGATGCCCATCAGCCCCGGCTGGCGCGCGGCGACGTCCAGGAACGCGGCGCGCTGGTCCTCGGACCATTCCTTGTCCATCAGTTGGTCGATCGCAGTCGAAGACGCCTGGAACGCGCCCCAGGCCAACCACAAGGCGATGGCGATGCCGAAGACAGGGTCCGCACCGTGCCAGCCGAAATACTGGTCGAGCACCATCGCGACGATGACCGATCCGTTGAGCAGCACGTCCGACTGGTAATGGACATTGTCCGCCAGGATCGCGACCGATCCCGTCTGGCGGATGACGCTGCGCTGATAGGCCAGCAGGACCATCGTCGCGGCGATCGCGATCACCGACACGCCGATGCCGAACTCGGCATCGCTGGTCGGGTTGTCCGCGCCCAGCGCCATGACCGCGCGCCAGGCGATGCCCGCCGCCGATGCGGTGATCAGCGCCACCTGGAACAGCGCCGCCAGCGCCTCCGCCTTGCCGTGCCCGAAGCGGTGGTCATGATCGGCCGGAGTCGCCGCCAGCCGCACGCCGTACAGCGTCACGAGGCTGGCGAGCAGGTCGAGCGCAGTGTCGGCCAGCGAGCCCAGCATCGCGACCGAGCCCGTCCGCCACGCGGCAAACCCCTTCAGCGCCAGCAGGAACAGCGCCATCGCGACGCTGGCCAGCGCCGCCTTGGTCGCCAGCGGGATGACCTTCTTGCGTTCGTCCTGGGTCACGGGAACAGCAATCCTTCGTCCCAGCCATGCTCGCTGGTGCGGGTAAAGACACGACGCTCGTGCAGCCGGTGTTCGCGGTCGAGCCAGAATTCGATTCGCTGCGGCGTCACGCGGTATCCGCCCCAATGCGGCGGGCGCGGCACATCGCCGCCCTCGAAGCGGGCACGCATCTCCTCGAACCGCGCCTCGAACGTCGCGCGATCGGCGAGCGGGCGCGACTGTTCCGAGGCCCAGGCGCCGAGTTGGGAATCGCGGCCCCGGCTGGCAAAATAGGCGTCCGATTCGGCATCATCGACGCGGGACACCGGACCCTCGATACGGATCTGGCGACGCAGCGATTTCCAATGGAACAGCAAAGCCGCCTTGCTGCCCTCGCCCAGTTCCTGCGCCTTGCGGCTCTCGCGATTGGTGTAGAACACGAAACCGCGCGGGTCATGACCCTTCAGCAGGACCATGCGGACCGAGGGTTGGCCGTCGGCATCCACCGTCGCCAGCGCCACCGCGTTGTAATCGTTAAGTTCGCTTGTCCGCGCTCCGGAAAGCCACGCATCGAACAGGGCAAAAGGATCGTCAGTCATGCGCCCGCCCATACGCCTGTAGCCCGCGAAAACCAATGTCGCGAACGGAAACGCTGGGGCGAGCAGGCATTCATTTCATTCCTCCCCTGGAAGGGGAGGTGGCAGGCCGAAGGCCTGACGGAAGGGTGTCGCGGTAGGAGAGGTTCGTCAAACTTCGCGACCGGCGATACCCCTCCACCAGCTTCGCTGGTTCCCCTCCCCTTGCAGGGGAGGAATGAAAGGGGGGGAGTGAATATCGATCCGGCCCTGGGCACTCGCTTTGCAAAACCCAAGTCTGCGCAACCCTCCCCCTCTTCGAGAGGCGAAGGAGGATCGCAGGCTCACATACCGAACCCCATTTCACCCCATCTGCAATCATCTGTTGCAACATCGACCAGATACAGCGAGTTTCCGCACCCAATGGACCCCTCCGAGGACAGCCCCGCGCAGGCCGCCGCCTGGATCGACGCCTATCGCGCTGCCGCGGCCGGGGCGGACGTGATGGCGGGGTCGCGCGACCCCGCCTGGACCGCCATGCTGGAGGAACTGGCGGCGGTCGCCAGCAATCTGGCTCATGCGCGCGAACGGGTGCAGCGTCACTCCGCCGATATCGGCACCGGCTTTCGCATCATCGGCGAAACCGACGAGCGGCCCTGGCCCGTCTCGCCCGTCCCCCTGCTGATCGACACCACCGAATGGGCGGGGATCGAGGCCGGGGTGATCCAGCGCGCCGCGCTGCTGGAAACGATCCTTGCCGATCTCTACGGCCCCGGACGGCTGGTGGCCGACGGGCATATCCCCGCCGCGCTGGCGACCGGCAGCCCCTATTTCCTGCGGCCGATGGTCGGGGTGCGGCCGGCGGGCGGCCATCACCTGAGCTTCGTTGCCTTCGACCTGGCGCGGGGGCCGGGCGGCGAGTGGCGCGTCCTGGCCGATCATCTGCGCACCCCGGCGGGCGCGGGCTATGCGCTGGAGAACCGGCTGGCAGTCAGCCGCACCCTGGGCGGCCTGCAGAACCGGCTGAACGTCCAGCGGCACGCACCCTTCTTCGCCGCCTTCCGCGCCGGGCTGGCCGCGCAGTGCCGCCGCGCCGATCCGCGCATCGGTCTGCTGACGCCGGGGCGGTTCAACCCCAGCTATCCCGAACAGGCGCATCTCGCGCGCTATCTCGGCCTGTTGCTGGTCGAGGGCGCCGACCTCGCCGCGATCGAGGGGCAGGTCTATGTCCGCACCGTCGCCGGGCTGAAGCGGATCGACGCGCTGTGGCGGCGGGTCGATCCCCGGATGCTCGACCCGCTGGCGTTCGACAGCCATTCGCAGATCGGCGTGCCCGGCCTGATCGACGCCTATGTCGAGGGGCAGGTGGTGATCGCCAATGCGCCCGGCGCGGGCGTACTGGAAAGCCCGGCCTTCTCCGCCTTCCTGCCGGCGCTCGCCCGGCATCTGGCGGGCGAGCCGCTGATGCTGCCCAATATCGCGACCTGGTGGTGCGGTGGCGCGGCGCAGCAGGCGCATGTCACCGAGCATCTCGACCATTTGCTGATCGCCCCGGCCTTCGGCCCCCGCCCGCTGGGCCTGCCCGATGGCGCGCGTCCGGGGGCGAGCCTGTCGCCCGACGAGCGCGCCGCGCTGCTCGACGACATGGCCAGGCGGCCCCAGGACTATGTCGGGCAGGAGATGGTGCGCCTGTCGACCATGCCGGTGGTCATCGGCGACCAGCTTGCGCCGCGCCCCTTCACCTTGCGGGTGTTCGCGGCGCGTGACGGCGAGGGACGGTGGACGGTCATGCCCGGCGGCTTCGGCCGGATCGGCGACCATCCCGATGCGACCGCCGCGATGATCGGTGAAGGCCTATGGTCAGCGGACGTGTGTATCCATGGCCCCGAGCCGGTGGCGCCGATGTCGCTGCTCGCCGCGCCCGACTCGCTGCACGTCCGGCGCAATCCCGGGACGCTGCCCAGCCGGGTCGCGGACAATTTCTACTGGCTGGGCCGCTATATGGAGCGGGGCGAGGCGCTGCTCGCGGCGATCCGGGTGATGCTGGGCAATTCGATCGACGTGGACGGCGGCGCGGCGCTTGACCCGCGCACCGTCGGGCGGCTGGTCGGCCTGATCACCGGCGGCGGCGCGGCCCCGCATCCCGACAGCCTGCACCGCGCGGCCCTCACCCAGTTCGCGCGCACCGCGATGGAGGATGAAGGGTTCCACTCGGTCGCGCGCATCAATCGGCTGGCGCGCGGGATCAGCGAGGGCTCGCGCGACCGCCTGTCCGCCGACATGGTGCGCTTGCTCGAAGCCCCCTTCCCCAGCCATGTCGGGATGCTCGACCGGGCGGGGTCGCTGCAACGCCGTTATGCCGCGATCGCCGGGCTATCGGCCGAGCATATGGTTAGGACCACCGCGTGGCGTTTCCACGATCTGGGCCGCCGGGTGGAGCGGGCGATGGCGGTGGCGCGCGCGACGCGGTTGTTCGGCATGGCCGGGGCATCGGCGGACGACCTGTCCACCCTGCTCGACCTCGCCAACAGCCAGATCAGCTATCGCCAGCGTTATCCGACCGGCCTGGCGCGCGTCGCGGTGGTCGACCTGGTCGCGCTCGATTCCAACAACCCGCGCGCGCTGGCCTATCAGACCGCGCGTATCGCCGATTGCCTGTCGCGCCTGCCGGTCCTGTCCGACGACGACATGGCCGAGCCGCAACAGGCCCTGGCCATCGCGATCCGCGCCGCGGTCGAGACCCAGGATGCCCGAACGCTCGACGTCGACACGCTGGGCGATGTCGAGCGGCGGCTGGGCCTGTTGTCCGAGGCCATTGCGCGGCGCTATTTCCTGCAGGGCGCCGAGCCTCTTCGCGCGGGAGGGCTTACGCTGGCATGATCTACGACATCCGCCACATCACCCGCTTCGATTACGGCGCGCAGGTCAAATATGCGCGCTGCAACCTGCGGCTGAAGCCGATCGACTGGCCCGGCCAGACGCTGGAGGCCTATGACCTGATCGTCGAGCCGGTCGGCCGCACCCGCGCCGCCCATGCCGAGGCGGGGCTGGCGCATGTCACCCGGCTGGTGGTCGACCGTCCGGTGCGCAGCCTGACGATCGAGAGCCGCGCGCGCATGGTCGTCGATCGGCCGGTGCCGATGCCCGCCCCCAATGACCCGACTCTGGCCGAGGTGTCCGCGCTGGCCCGCACCAGCCGCGATCTGTCGGCGGCGGGGCCCGCCAACTATATCTTCCCCTCACCGCTGATCCCGCTCGACCCCGCCATTGCGCAGTGGTGCGCCGCCGACCTGTCGCCCGAGCGCGGCGCACTGGAGGCAGGCTTTGCACTGGCGGGCCGGATCCAGCGCGAATTCGCCTTCGACCCGACCGCCACCCTGGTCGACACGCCCCCGGCCGAAGCCTTTCGCCAGCGGCGCGGCGTGTGCCAGGACTTTGCGCAGATCATGATCACGGGCCTGCGCGCGGCGGGCATCCCGGCGGCCTATGCCTCGGGCTATATCCGCACCTTGCCGCCGCCCGGCCAGGCGCGGCTGGTCGGCGCGGATGCCACCCATGCCTGGGTGCTGATCTGGTGCGGGCCGGAGCATGGCTGGGTCGGGGTCGATCCCACCAACGGCATCTGGATGGCGGGCGACCATATCATCGTCGCGGTCGGCCGCGACTATGCCGAGATCGCGCCGGTCGACGGCGTCGTGCTGGGTTCGGGCGCACAGAAGATGGAGGTCAGCGTCGACGTCGCGCCGATCGAGGCCCCGCACGTGGCGGAAACAACTGCGGCCGACTGATCGGCACCGGTCGGCACCGGTCGCCAGGGGGGAGGGATGCAGCATGACCGATCGATCAGCCCGAAGGACGATCGGAACGCTGATCCGCTATGGACTGATCGCACTGGCGGCGGGATTGCTGGCTCTACTGGCCTATGCGGCGACGGGCTATGTCGATGCTCTCCGGGACGCGCCGCACCTGCGGTCCGCGCCGATCGCCTGATTGCGCAGGGGCGTGGCCCGGATGCGCTGACGCCCATGCAGTTGCGGCAACTGATCCGCGTCGAGGATCCCGGTTTCTGGCATCATCGCGGCGTCGATGACGACACACCCGGCGCGGGGGCGACCACCATCACCCAATCGCTGTCCAAGCGGCTCGCCTTCGCGCAATTCGAGCCCGGGATTCGCAAGATCCGGCAGACCGCCTATGCCAGGGGATTGGAGGCACGCCTATCCAAGCGCCAGATCCTGGCACTGTTCCTGGATACGGTGCCGGTCGGGCCGGGGCAGCATGGCTGGATGCAGGGGATGTTCGCGGCCAGCGCGCAACTTTACGGCAAGCCGCCCGCCGCGCTGACCAAGGCGCAGTGGTTGCGACTGGTCGCGGTGCTGGTGACGCCCGGCGCGTTTCGCCTGACCCAGGCTGATCCGAAGCTGGAAGAGCGGGTTCGGCGGATCGAGCGGCTGTTGGCGGGTGCCTGTCAACCGGAGGATCATGGCGATGTCATGCTGGAGGGCTGCGCCAGATCGTAGGGTGGTGCGTGGCCTTCGACTGCGCTCAGGCTGAACGGGGGGTGGGGTTTGGACGCGGGCGAACACGGGCTAACACGCCCTCCCCCAAAACCCGCTCGCACTGTGCATAGTCGAAGTGCACGTCCCGCGCTTCGCCACGCACGATTTCGCGATCCTTCGCTCAGCCCAAATGGCGAAAGGAATTACCCCTCCTTCGTCACCGCATTGGGATTGTCCTTATCCGGATCCGGGCGTCCGCCCTGGCCGTGATAGGCCGTCTCGCTCTGGCCGCCGTCAAAGTCGCCATCCCGCTCGGGCGCGCCCTCGTAAGCACCGCCTGCGCTTTCGCCGCCCTGCTTGCCGGGGGTATCCGACACGCCGTCGGGCGCACCTTTCTTGCCGTCCTTGGCCATCGCCTGCATCGGCTGGGTCATGATCCGTCTCCTTCGGCGGCATCAACGCATGGGGAACGGATTGCGCTCCGGCGCGGACTTCCCCACATAGATCGGTAATACACTGCCGACGGGGAAAAGAGTGGCCGATCCATATCAGACGCTGGGCGTGGGCCGCACGGCCAGCGAAGCCGATATCAAGAAAGCCTATCGCAAGCTGGCGAAGGAACTGCATCCCGATCGCAACAAGGACAATCCGAAAGCGGCGGAGAAGTTCAGCCAGGTCACCAACGCCTATGACCTGCTGAACGACAAGGACAAGCGCGCCCGGTTCGACCGCGGCGAGATCGATGGCGACGGCAACCCCGCCTCGCCTTTCGGTTATGGCGGCGGCGCAGGGCCGCGTCCGGGCGGTACTGGCGGCTTTCGCCAGCAATTCGACTTTGGCGGCGAGGGTGCCGACATGTCGGATATCTTCGAGGGGATGTTCAGCGGCGCCGGACGGGGCGGTTTCTCGGGCGGGTTTGGCGGGTTCGGCGGGCGCGGGCGTGCGGCGCCGAAGGGCGCCAACTCCGCCTATGCGCTGCGCGTGCCATTCGTCGACGCCGCCGCGCTCAGCCCGCAACGGATCACGCTGGCCGATGGCAAGACCATCGACCTGAAACTGCCATCGGGCGTCGAGACCGGCACCCAGATGCGGCTCGGCGGCAAGGGCGAGCCGGGCCCCGGCGGCGCGGGCGATGCGATCATCACGATCGAGGTCGTCCCCCACGCCTTCTTCACCCGCGACGGCGACGATGTCCGCCTCGACCTGCCGATCAGCCTGCACGAAGCGGTGCTGGGCGGCCAGGTGAAGGCGCCAACCGTCGAGCGGCCGGTCATGCTGACCATTCCCAAGGGCACCACCTCGGGCAAGACGTTGCGCCTGAAGGGCAAGGGCTTTCACAAGAAGGATGGCGGGCGCGGCGATCAGTTGATCACCCTGATCATCGACATTCCCGCCGATGATGCCGCTCTGCAACGCTTCGTCGCTGAATGGACCGACGGCAGGAACCCTAGGGCCGCCATGGGCGTCTGATCGTTCCATGAGCGATGCGAACGGCCTGACCCCGGAAGAACGTGCACACCAACATGGCAGGGCCCGCACCCGGCTGGACCGGCAGATCGCCAAGGTACGGCCGGGCTCCTATGCCTTTGAGATCCTGAAGCGCGCTTCGATCGGCGTCTTCAACGATGGATTCATCCATGCCGGGAACCTCGCCTATCTGGCGCTGATGACGCTGTTCCCGTTCTTCATCACCACGGCCGCGCTGCTGTCGCTGTTCGGGCAGAGCAACGAGACGCAACATGCGGTGGAGAGCTTCCTCCACGTCCTGCCCGGCGATGTCAGCAACCTGTTGCGCAAGCCGATCGCCGACGTGCTGGCGGCGCGGACCGGATCGCTGCTGTGGCTGGGTGGACTGGTCGGACTGTGGACGGTCGGCGGCTTCATCGAGACGATTCGCGACATCTTTCACCGCGCCTATGGCGTAAAGGCGACCGCCGCCTTCTGGAAATCGCGCCTGTCCTCGACGCTGGTGATGATCGCGTCGGTCGTCGTCGCGCTGCTGTCGTTCCTGGTCGCCGGTATTCTGACCGCCGCCGAACAGTTTATTTATCGCCTGGTTCCCTTCGCCCAGGATATAGCAGGGTGGGTCGGCCTGTCGCGCTTTATCCCCGGCGTGGTGATGTTTGGCGCGCTCTACATGCTGTTCTATTCCGTCACGCCCGGCAAATATCGGGAGAGCGATTGCCCGAAATGGCCCGGCGCCCTGTTCACGGCCGCCTGGTGGGTCAGCATGACCGCGCTCCTGCCCATCGTGCTGTCGCAACTGGGCGGATACGACCTGACCTATGGCAGTCTGGCAGGCGTCGTCGTCATGCTTTTGTTTTTCTATCTGATCGGCCTGGGCTTGGTTTTCGGTGCGCATTTGAACGCGGCACTGGCGGAACCCCCTGAAACGGGGCTAGAGAGGGGGATTGATGGAAGCGAACCGGCAGGAGCGGTAACGGCGTGAACGGATTGATGGCAGGCAAGCGGGGGCTCATCATGGGCCTGGCCAATGACAAATCGCTGGCCTGGGGCATCGCCAAGCAGCTTTCGGAGGCGGGCGCGGAGCTCGCCTTTTCGTATCAGGGTGCGGCGATGGAAAAGCGGGTCCGCCCGCTGGCCGAACAACTGGGCGTGGCGCGCCTGTTCGATTGCGACGTGGGCGACATGGAATCGCTCGACGCCTTGTTCGAGGGGCTGAAGGCCGAATGGCCGACGATCGACTTCGTGGTCCATGCCATCGGTTTTTCCGACAAGTCGCAGCTGCGCGGTCGTTATTATGACACCACGCTCGACAATTTCCTGATGACCATGAACATCTCGGCCTATTCGCTGGTCGCCGTCGCCCAGCGCGCGCGCCGGATGATGCCCGAGGGCGGCTCGATCCTGACGCTGACCTATTATGGCGCGGAAAAGGTCATCCCCCATTACAACGTCATGGGCGTGGCCAAGGCGGCGTTGGAGACCAGCGTGAAGTATCTCGCGGTCGACCTGGGTCCGGAGAATATCCGTATCAACGCCATCTCGGCGGGGCCCATCCAGACGCTGGCCGCGCGCGGCATCGGCGACTTCAACTACATCCTGAAGTGGAACGAGCTGAACGCGCCGCTACGTCGCACCGTGACGATCGAGGATGTCGGCGGCGCGGGCCTGTACATGCTGTCCGACCTGTCGTCGGGCGTGACCGGCGAGATCCACCATGTCGACGCCGGGTACAACGTCATCGGCATGAAGGCCGAAGACGCGCCGGATATCGCGCTGGCGTAACCAAAAATACTCCCCGATACGGGGAGGTGGCAGGCCGCAGGCCTGACGGAGGGGGGCTTCCCCATAGGACGCGCCTTGCGGCACCCCCCCCCACCACCGCTACGCGGTGTGGGGGCGAGATTGTGCCCCCGGCACAATCTTGGCTTGCCGGGGGCAAGTCAAAGTCCCCACACCCCCTCCCCGTACCGGGGAGGATACAACATTATCTATCGCGCCTTGCGCCCCGGCGACGCTAAAGACGAGCCCATGTCCGACCAGCCCTCCGCCGCCATCACCATTCGCCCAGCACAGGGCCAGGATGTCGCCGCGCTCGACGCGCTGCTCGTCGCCAGCTTCCCCGCCCCCGCCGAAGCCGCGCTCGTCCGCGAATTATGTGTGGAAGGCGATATGGTCCTGATGCTCGTCGCGATCGACGAGGACACCGATGCCCTGATCGGCGCGATCGCCTTCAGTCGCATGGCGGTGGAGATCGGCGGCAAGCCGATCAACTCCGTCGCCCTCGCCCCCATCGCGATCGCGCGTGACTGGCGCCAGCAGGGCGTCGGCGAGGCGCTAGTCGCCGCTGGCCTCGAACGGCTGGAGAAGGAAGCCGTCGTGTTGTGCTTCGCGTTGGGCGATCCCGCCTTCTACAGCCGGTTCGGGTTCGCGGCGGACGTGGCGAGCGGTTTCGACAGCCCCTATGCGGGCGACTATTTCCTCGCCGCCCCGCTTCAGGGCGGCCTGATCCCCTGCGGCATACGCGGGGCCGCCACACATGCGCCGGCCTTTGCCCGGCTGGGAGACGCCGCGTGAGCTTCAATACGTTCGGCCGCCTGTTCCGCTTCACCACCTGGGGCGAGAGCCATGGGCCCGCACTCGGCGCGGTGGTCGATGGGTGCCCGCCCGGGATCGCCCTGTCCGAAGAGGACATCCAGCCCTGGCTCGACAAGCGCCGTCCCGGCACGAGCCGCTTCACCACCCAGCGCCGCGAACCCGACCAGGTCCGCATTCTTTCGGGCGTGTTCGAGGGCAAGACCACCGGCACCCCGATCAGCCTGATGATCGAGAATGTCGACCAGCGGTCCAAGGACTATGGCAATGTCGCGCTGGCCTATCGCCCCGGCCATGCCGACTATGCCTATGACGCGAAATACGGCTTTCGTGACTATCGCGGCGGCGGCCGCTCCTCGGCGCGCGAGACGGCGGCACGGGTCGCTGCAGGCGCGGTGGCGCGTGCGGTCATTCCGCAGGTCAAGATCCGCGCCTGGGTCGAATCGATCGGTGGTGACCGGATCGATTACGACGCGTTCGACGATGCGCAGATCGACGCCAACCCCTTCTTCTGCCCCGATGCCGCCGCCGCACAGCGCTGGGAAGCCATTGTCGACGGTGCGCGCAAGTCGGGCTCGTCGGTCGGCGCGGTGGTCGCGTGCGAGGCGACCGGAGTCCCTGCCGGTTGGGGGGCACCGCTCTATGCCAAGCTGGACAGCGAACTCGCTTCGGCCTGCATGAGTATCAACGCGGTCAAGGGCTTCGAGATCGGCGACGGTTTCGCCGCCGCCGCGTTGACCGGCGAGCAGAATGCCGATCCGATGCGCGCCGACAATGGTGCCCCTCGCTTCCTTGCGAATCATGCGGGCGGCATCGCGGGCGGTATCGCCACCGGCCAGCCGGTCAGGATGCGCGTCGCGTTCAAGCCGACCAGCTCGATCCTCATCCCCGTCGACACCATCACCCGCACCGGCGAGGAGACCCAGATCGCGACCAAGGGGCGTCACGACCCCTGTGTCGGCATTCGCGGCGTTCCCGTGGTTGAGGCAATGGTTGCGTTGGTTTTGGCCGATCAGGCGTTGCTTCATCGCGGCCAATGTGGTTGAATAGAGGAACGTACGTCCTCCTGCCTCGTTAACCACTCGAGAAAAAAGCAGGAGAGAAACAATGCGTTATATGCATATCATCGCAGCGAGTGCCCTGATCCTTCCCGCCGCCGCCCTGGCGCAGGTGTCGGGTGGCACCACGGGCGGAATGTCCGGCCAGACCACGACCCCGGGCCAGTCGATGCCGGGGCAGATGCCGGGCCAGACCAGCACCATGCCCGGTCAGTCGACCATGGGTCAGCCGGGTGACACGATGAGCACGACGCCGAGCACCACCACGCGCTCGACCACCCGCTCCAAGAGCCGCTCGCGCACCACCACGCCGGGCAGCACAGTCAACACCCCCTCGACCATGCCTGACTCGACCGGTTCGATGGGCGGCAGCACCACGGGTAGCGGCACGATGGGCAGCGACACCACGACCAGCGGCCAGGTCGGCAGCGGCACGACGGGCGGCACCACCACCCCGCCGGGCAGCAGCGGCGGTATGTAAGCCCTTTCGGGTTCGTCACTACGGGAAAGGCCCGGTCGCGCAAGCGGCCGGGCCTTTTGCTTGGGGTGAGGCTAAGTCGGAGGCCGAGGGAAACCCACCCCAATGGAAAAGACCCCGACTCTCGCCGGGGCCCCAAAATCAATCCGCGAACGGATCGCGAACCAGGATCGTGTCCTCGCGCTCAGGGCTGGTCGACACCAGCGCTACGGGACAACGGATCAGCTCCTCGATCCGCCGGATATACTTGATCGCCTGTGCGGGCAGATCGGCCCAGCTGCGTGCGCCCGCAGTCGATTCCTGCCAGCCTTCCATCGTCTCATAGACGGGAACGACCTTGGCCTGGTCCGCGGCATGGGTCGGGTAATAATCCAGCGTCTCGTCGCCCAGCTTATAGCCGACGCAGATCTTCACCGTGTCGAACCCGTCGAGCACGTCGATCTTGGTCAGCGCGATGCCGGTGATGCCGCCGACCGCGGCCGACTGTCGCACCAGTACCGAGTCGAACCAGCCGCAGCGACGCTTGCGCCCCGTGACGGTGCCGAACTCATGGCCGCGCTCGCCCAGACGCTGGCCGGTCTCGTCCTCCAATTCGGTCGGAAACGGGCCCGAGCCGACGCGAGTGGTATAGGCCTTGGCGATGCCCAGCACGAAGCCGACGCCCGACGGCCCTAGGCCCGAACCGCCCGCCGCCGCACCCGCGATGGTGTTGGACGAGGTGACGAAGGGATAGGTGCCATGGTCGATGTCGAGCAGCACGCCCTGCGCGCCCTCGAACAGGATGCGCTTGCCGCCCGCGCGCGCCTCGTTGAGGTCGCGCCATACCGGCTTGGCGAAGGGCAGGACGAACCCTGCGATCTCGCGCAGATCGGCCAGCAGCCGCTCGCGATCGACCGGCGGCTCGCCGAACCCGGCGCGCAGCGCGTCGTGATGCGCGCAGAGCCGGTCCAGCTGCGGCCCCAGGTCGTCGAGATGCGCCAGATCGCACACGCGGATCGCGCGGCGGCCGACCTTGTCTTCATAGGCCGGGCCGATGCCGCGCCGGGTCGTGCCGATCTTGCCCGCGCCGCTGGCATCCTCGCGCAGACCGTCCAGGTCGCGGTGGATCGGCAGGATCAGCGGGCAGTTGTCGGCGATGCGAAGCGTCTCGGGGCTGGCATGAACGCCCTGCTCGCCCAGCCGCTCGATCTCGGCCTTCAGCGCCCAGGGGTCGAGGACAACGCCGTTGCCGATGACGCTGGGGGTGCCGCGCACGATGCCCGAGGGGAGTAGCGACAGCTTGTAGACATTCTCGCCAACGACCAGCGTGTGGCCCGCATTATGCCCGCCCTGGAAGCGGACGACCATGTCGGCGCGCTCGGCCAGCCAGTCGACGATCTTGCCCTTGCCTTCGTCGCCCCATTGCGCGCCGATGACTGCTACATTTGCCATGGATGCTATGCTCCGCCTGCCGGACGGACCCCATGCGCCCTTCGACAGGACTCGGCGCGAGGGGGTTTCCAAAGATGTGCGGGGCGCGCCTAGCGGGCCGCGCCCCCGTATGTCAACCGGCGATGGCGCGCGGCTCGCCATTGTCGAGGATATGGGTGCACAGCTGCGCCTCGGGGCTGTCCCCCGCCTCCAGCGCCTGCACCGTCACCCAACCCTGCGCACGGAGCCCTGCGCCCATGGCGGGTTCGGTGCCATGGGGCAGGAACAGCCGCCGCCGCTCGGTCGGGGGCGTGGTGGCGACGATGGCGTCGGCATAGAGCGAGAAGCCGGTGGCCTTCTCCTCCGCGCCGTCCTCGTGAAAAATCGTATAGGTGCCGCCGCGCCCGACCTCGCGCGGCGGACCGGCGACGAACAGCGAGAAGCCCAGCCAGCTCTGAAACTCGAAGCCGTGGCGTTCGGTCGGGTCGAGCGTCATCGCCACGCCCTCCCCCAGCGCGGCGGCAATCGCTTCCAGCGCGTCGAGACGGCTGGCGAGGACACCCTGAGTGTCGAACGCACGCAGGCGCTCCATCGCGGTCGCGAACGGCCCGGCGGCCTCGACCAGCGGAAGGTATTCGGGCGCGATCGCGGCGACCCCGCCCGCGTCCTTGGCGTCCAGCCGGTCCCGCAAGCCGGCGACCTGATCGGCTGCGACCGGCAGCGGCCCGGCGGCGAGCAGGTCGACCAGATCGGGCAGCGTGAAATCGATCGAAATCCCCGTCGTCCCCGCCGCGACCAGCGCCTCGACCGCAACGCGCACCACCTCGGTGGCCGCCGCCGTCGAATCGAGCCCGATCAGTTCCGCCCCGATCTGTCGCCACTCGCGCGCGGGCGCCAGTTCTGACCCACGCAGCCGCACGACGGTGCCCGCATAGGACAGCCGCACGGGGCGCGGGTGATGCCCCATGCGGGTCGCCGCGATCCGCGCCACCTGCGCGGTCAGGTCGGGCCGGATGGCGAGCGTCCGCTGCGACACCGGATCGACGAAGCGCACCGCGTCATGCAGGCCGCCCGCCTTCAACCGCGAACCCAGCGCCTCGGCAAACTCGATCGACGGCGGATCGGCGCGCTCATAACCATGCAGCCGCGCCGCCTCCAGCACCCGCGCCTCCACCGACGCGGCGGCATCGGCATAGGGAGGAAGACGGTCGTGATAGCCTTCGGGAAGGAGCGCGGTCATCGGGCATTGTCCTTGAAGCATACACGGTCGGATGGGGGAAAGCGGATCACGCGCGAAAAACCCTGTCGTTCGATCGTCGCCGTGCGACGGATGGGTTGCGTGATTGGTCACTAAGGCCAGCGGCGTCAACCGCGATTGCCCGTCGCGTTTTTCGTTACGCATGCAACCCCCTGGCCTCCCAACGCTTTCGCATCTGTTGGCGCAACGACGATAGATAGCCGCCAACCCAAGGAGGAGCATGTTGAAGACCACCGACTATGGCCTTCCCGACCCATCGGGGCTGCTGCCCGCGCGGCCCATCAAAGTGCGGCGGCCGGGATTTGCCGATCACTATAGGCTGCTGGTGTTCAGCATCCTGCTGGGTTTCGGCGCACTGGCCGTCGTCGCCACGATCTGGCCGGGACTGTACGCCGATTACCGCATCCTGCGCGCGCCGGTCGAGGTGCCGCAAGCCTCGATGGTCGACGGCGAATGCCGGATGCGCAAGTTCAGCGTCCATTGCAACGCGACCATCGCCTATCCCCGCGACGGCGCAATCCAGTCGCGGGCGGTCAACTTCTCTTATCTGGCGTTCAGCAATGAGAAGCGCGAGACGCGCATCGTCGCCGAGCGTGGCAATCCCGACAATATCACCCTGTCGCTGGCGATCGACGAGTTCTGGAACCGCTTCCTCGGCTCGCTGCTGGTCGTTGTCGTCTTTGCGGTGTTTTCGGTCTTGATGATGCGGCGCTTCCTGCATCAATCGGCCTCGATCAGGGCGATGCGTCATGCCGCGCCGCTTCGGCCGGTCTGGGCGCGCATCACCCAGCGCACCGACAAGAGGGGCCGGAGCCGGATCACCTATGCGTCGATCGACCCGGCGATGACCCGCAAGGCGATCGCCAGCGGCTTCGCCAAGGACGAGCGGCCCTGGACCCATTATGACCCTGTCCAGGACGAGACCTTCACGCTGGCGGTCGTCCATCCCGATGCCGCGCTGCCGGTGCTGCTCGATGAGCGTCTCGACCGACTGGACCTTGCTCCGGAGGAGGCCGACGCCATCCGCGTGCGTCGCGATGCGTTGCTTCCGCCAGAACCCGCCGCTTGAGGCAAAGGGGGCGGGACCGACAGGAGCCCGCCCTTTCCTCAACGACCGGCCTGCGCCCGAGACCTTCGCGTCATTCGCCCGGCCATGCTATCCTGCGGACGTCAGCATCGTGTGAGGATCGTCCATGCCGATCAAGGATCTTACCGGGCCACCCCGCATGACCGATGCGGAACGGGAAGAGATACAAGCCGCGATAACCGCGATTTTCGTAGCGGGCGGCCGTCCGCCGCCCAAATTCCCGCCATTGCGCCGCGACGACGGGCTGGAACCCATAGAAGCGCCATCCGGCCCTCCTCCGCGCCCGCTTCTCGGCGGAGCGGAAGCGCCGCTCGATTGACCGCAAGACGAAAGGGGCCGGATGCCTTTTGGCACCCGACCCCTTTGCCGAAAATCCGATTCTATCGGATCAGAACACCAGGCCCATCGCGGTCTTCACGCCCGGCAGCGCCTTGACCTTGCCCAACAGCTCCGCGCCCACCGCCTCGTCGACCGAGAGCAGCAGCACCGCCTCGCCGCCTGCCGAGCGGCGGCCGAGGTGGAAGGTGCCGATGTTGACGCCCGCCTCGCCCAGCGTGGTGCCCAGGCGACCGATGAAGCCCGGCGCGTCCTCGTTGACGACATAGAGCATCGGCCCGGCCAGATCGGCCTCGACCTTGATGCCGAACAGCTCGACCAGGCGCGGGGCCTGGTCGCCGAACAGCGTGCCCGCGACCGAACGCTCGCCGTCCGCCGTCGTCACCGTCACGCGGACCAGCGTGTGGTAATCGCCCTCGCGGTCATGACGCACTTCGCGCACGTCGAGGCCACGCTCCTTGGCGAGGAACGGCGCATTGACCATGTTCACCGTGTCCGAATGGACGCGCATGAAACCCGCCAGCACGGCCCCCGTGATCGGCTTCAGGTTCAGCGCTGCGGCCGCACCCTCCGCCTCGATCGCGATGCCGGTCACCGCGCCATGCGCCAGCTGGCCGACCAGCGAACCCAGCTTCTCCGCCAGCGCCATATACGGCTTGAGCTTCGGGGCTTCCTCGGCGGTCAGGCTGGGCATGTTGAGCGCGTTGGTGACGCCGCCCGAGACCAAAAAGTCGGCCAGCTGCTCGGCGACCTGGATCGCGACATTGACCTGCGCTTCGGTGGTCGACGCGCCGAGGTGCGGGGTCGAGATGAAGTTGGGCGTGCCGAACAACGGGCTTTCCTTGGCCGGTTCGTTCTTGAACACGTCGAGCGCCGCGCCGCCGATATGGCCCGAATCGAGCCCCGCCTTCAGCGCATCCTCGTCGATCAGGCCGCCGCGCGCACAGTTGATGATGCGCACGCCCTTCTTGGTCTTGGCCAGATTCTCGGCCGACAGGATGTTGCGGGTCTGGTCGGTCAGCGGCGTGTGCAGCGTGATGAAGTCGGCGCGCGCCAGCAGCTCGTCCAGCGTCACCTTCTCCACGCCCATCTCCAGCGCGCGCTCAGGGGTCAGGAAGGGGTCGAAGGCGACGACCTTCATGCGCAGGCCCAGCGCGCGGTCGGCGACGATCGAGCCGATATTGCCCGCGCCGATCAGGCCCAGCGTCTTGGACGTCAGCTCGACGCCCATGAAGCGGTTCTTCTCCCACTTGCCGGCTTGCGTCGAGGCATCGGCCTCGGGCAGTTGGCGAGCGAGCGCGAACATCAGGGCGATGGCGTGTTCGGCGGTGGTGATCGAGTTGCCGAACGGGGTGTTCATCACCACCACGCCCTTGGCGCTGGCGGCGGGGATGTCGACGTTATCAACACCGATCCCGGCGCGGCCGACGACCTTCAAATTGGTCGCGTGTTCGAGGATCTCCTTCGTGACCTTGGTCGAGCTGCGGATCGCCAGGCCGTCATACTGGCCGATGATCGCCTTCAGCTCTTCGGGCGTCTTGCCGGTGATTTCATCCACCTCGACCCCGCGCTCGCGGAAGATCTGGGCGGCCTTGGGGTCCATTTTGTCGCTGATGAGAACTTTGGGCATGGTGCACCTCGTCACCCCGGCACGGCCGGGGTTATGGAATGGGGAAGGTCCCCGGCACGCTGGCCGGGGCAGTTCAGAACAGGATCAGTCTGCCTTGGCCGTCGCGTAGGCCCAATCGAGCCAGGGGCCGAGCGCCTCGATATCGGCGGTTTCGACCGTGGCGCCGCACCAGATGCGAAGCCCCGCAGGCGCGTCGCGGTAACCCGCCACGTCATAGGCCGCGCCTTCGGCTTCGAGCAGCGAGGCCATCTTCTTGATCAGCGCCTCGTCCGCACCCTCTACCGTCAGGCAGACGCTGGTGGTCGAGCGGATCGCCGGATCGGCGGCGAGATGGCCGAGCCACTCGCGCTCTTCCACGATCTTGCCCAGCGCCGCCGCATTGGCGTCCGACCGCGCCAGCAGCGCGTCCGCTCCGCCCAGCGACTTGCCCCATTCCAGCGCGAAGATCGCGTCCTCGACCGCCAGCATCGACGGGGTGTTGATCGTCTCGCCCTTGAACACGCCCTCGGCCAGCTTGCCCTTCGACACCAGGCGGAAGACCTTGGGCAGCGGCCAGGCGGGGGTGTAGGTCTCCAGACGTTCAACCGCGCGCGGGCCCACGATCAGGACGCCGTGTGCGCCCTCGCCGCCCAGCACCTTCTGCCACGAGAAGGTCGCGACATCGATCTTGTCCCACGGCAGGTCATAGGCGAACACGCCGCTGGTCGCGTCGGCGAAGGACAGGCCTTCACGGTCGTCGGCGATCCAGTCGCCGTTCGGCACGCGCACGCCCGAGGTGGTGCCGTTCCAGGTGAAGAGCACGTCGTTCGACCAGTCGACCGCGTTCAGATCCGCGATCTGGCCGTAATCGGCGCGCAGGACGGTGGGTTCGAGCTTCAGCTGCTTGAACGCGTCGGTCACCCAGCCCTCGCCGAAGCTTTCCCAGGCGAGCGTGGTGACGGGCCGTGCGCCCAGCATGGTCCACATCGCCATCTCGAACGCGCCGGTGTCGGAGCCGGGGACGATGCCGATGCGGTGGGTGTCGGGGAGCTTCAGCAGCTCGCGCATCAGGTCGATGCAATATTGCAGCCGCTGCTTGCCCAGCTTCGAGCGATGCGAACGACCGAGGCTGTCCGTCGCGAGCTTGGCCGCATCCCAGCCGGGAGGCTTGGCGCACGGGCCGCTGGAAAAATAGGGACGCGCCGGTTTGGTGGCGGGCTTCGCGGGCGCAAGAGTGGCGTCAGCGGCATTCAATTCAGTCATTTAAGACTCTCCTCACAGAGAGCACGCGCGGCGTTGGGACCGCGTGGCCCGTCGACGGCCCTAGCGATGTCGAATGAAGATGACAACCACAATCGCGATGGCGCAATATTGCGTCGGGCTAACGACCGATGGGGGAATTTCACATGTTTAGGGACCCGAGCCGTTTGACTCGGTGGATGGTCGCGTTGACCTGCCTCTGGCTGCTCGGCAGCTTGGGTCAGGCCGCCTTATATCTGCATCGGATCAGTGTCTTAAAGGGCTTCGACAGTGACGTCGCACCCGACATACTGGCGCAGGCGATCGAGGGAGCCGAGGCCGCGAATTCCGGGCTGATCCTGCTCACCATCCTTTATCACATCGTCTTTTTCCGCTGGGTCTATGTCGTCAATCGCAACGCGCAGCAGTGGAGCGATTCGATGACGATCAGCCCGGGCTGGAATGTCGGATGGTTCTTCGTGCCCGTCGCCGCGCTGTGGAAGCCGTTCGAGGGGATTCGCGAAACGCGCGGCGCCAGCATCGCACCGGAGGACCCCATATCGGTGGCCGTGCCGGGCTGGCTGAACCTGTGGTGGGGCCTTTGGATCGTCGCCACCATCCAGGGCAATATCCTCGCGATATTTCTCGACATGCCGGAAACGCCGGAACAGTGGATTTCGGTATCCTGGGCGAATGCGGCGAGCATCGTCATCGACGTGCCGCTGGCGCTGCTGACCTGCCGGTTGCTGACCGACATCGCCAAGCTGCAACGCGCTCGCATCGCCACCCAACACGCCGGGCTGATGGAGTTTCATGCCCCATCCAGCTCGGCATGAGGCACGAGACATATCGATTTTCGATATCATTGTTGATTGATAATCGATACCTCCTTATCGAATAGCGATACCGATTCGAACAGGAGGACCCTTCGACATGACACGCTTCGCCAGTCATATCAGCACGCTGCTCTATGCGGCCCTGCTCGCCATTCTGGCATTCGTCACGGCTGTCCTGCTAGCGGCGGTCGGCACGCTGGTCGTCGATGCGATCTCGCCCGGCGCGCTGGGGGCGGTGCATGTCAACGCACAGGCGCTCGACATGAAGACGCCGGGCGTGGTCGTCGCGGCGCTGGCGGTCATGCTGATCGCGCTGGGCCTCGTCTGGGCCGCGCTGCTGCCGCTGATCCAGATGCTGCGCAGCACGGCGGCGGGCGAGCCCTTCACCACCGCCAATGTCAGGCGGTTGCACTGGATCGCTGGCACGATCGCGGTCGCCTATCTGCTGCAATTCGCGCTGCCCCCTATCCTGCCCTTCGATGCGCAGGACATGGTCAAGCCGATGGGCGTGGACGGTGTGTTCGCGATCCTGCTGACCCTGGTGCTGGCGCAGGTGTTTCGCGAGGGCGTGCGCCTGCGCGAAGAGGCGGAGGGCACGATCTGATGGCGATCCGCATCAATCTCGACCGGATACTGCTCGATCGGCGCATGTCGCTGACCGAACTGGCCGAGCGGGTCGACCTGACACTGGCCAACCTGTCGATCCTGAAGACCGGCAAGGCCCGCGCCATCCGCTTCACCACGCTGGACGCGATCTGCAGCGCGCTGGCGTGCCAGCCGGGCGACATATTGGAGCATGTCGCAAACACGCCTCCGCACGACTGATCGGGGCTGGCCAAAATGTCGGCACCATGGCCAAGGGGGCGCATGATCCGCGCCCCCTTGTTCGTCCTGTTTCCGGTTCTGGGCGCGGTGCTTCTGTCCGCCTGCGGGCGCGCCGACCGTCCCGAACGCCCGGTGCAGCAGGCCGCGCGCCCCGAACCCTATCGCCCGCCGATCCGCGAGACCGCGCAGTGCGAGGCCGATCTGCGGCGCGAAGGCGTGGACTATCGCCGCCTGCCCGACAAGGAACTGGGCCCCGGTTGCGGCCTGTACGGCGCGGTGCAGTTGACCGATATCGGCGTGCCGGTCACCGGCGTCACCGCGATGCGCTGCGGCAATGCACGCGCCTTTGCCGGATGGGTCAGGAACGCCGTCGCGCCCGCCGCGTGGCAGATCCTCGGCTCGCCGCTGGCCAAGGTCGAGGGCATGGGCACCTATGCCTGTCGCAACATCGTCGGGAGCAAGCGGATCGGCGACCGGCGCTCGGGCCATGCGCTGGCCAATGCGGTCGATGTGGGCGGCTTCGTCCTGAAGGACGGGCGGCGGATCACGCTGCTGAACGACTGGTATTCGACCGACCCGCAGGTCCGGCAGTTCTGGACGACCATTCGGACCTCCGCCTGCCGCCGCTTCGGCACGGTTTTAAGCCCCGATTACAATGCCGCGCACCGCAACCACCTGCATCTCGAGGATGATGCCGCGCATTTTTGCCGGTAGCGCGAGCGGCACCGATCCCCTACATCATCCGAAATGACCGATAAGACCCAAGTCCCGAACCGCGTCTTCCCCAATGCCAGCCAGGACGCCGAGAGCGCCAAGACGATCGTCTCGACGCCCCAGACCGAAAGCCCCGCCTATACGCTGGCCTTTCAGGACATGGACTTCCTGCTGCGCGAAGACCTTCGCCCCGTCCGTTTCCAGCTGGAGCTGCTGAAGGCGCAATTGCTGCTCGAAGAGGCCAAGATCGCCTCGACCTTCGTTTTCTACGGCTCGGCGCGTATCCCGGAGCCCGCCAAGGCCGAGGCGCTGCTGGCGCTGGCGCATGACGACAAGTCGCGCAGGATTGCCGAGAACCTGGTCGCCAAGAGCAAGTACTATGACATCGCGCGCGAGCTGGCCCAGATCACCAGCCGCCTGCCCCGCGACGATCGCGGGATGCGCCAGTTCGTGGTGTGCTCGGGCGGTGGCCCCTCGATCATGGAGGCCGCCAATCGCGGCGCGGCCGATGTCGGCGCCGAGTCGGTGGGCCTGAACATCGTCCTGCCGCACGAGCAGGCGCCCAACCCATACGTCACGCCGTCGCTGTCGCTCCAGTTCCACTATTTCGCGCTGCGCAAGATGCACTTCCTGCTGCACGCGCGCGCCCTGGCCGCCTTCCCCGGCGGCTTCGGCACGTTCGACGAGCTGTTCGAGTTGCTGACCCTGATCCAGACCGGCAAGATCCAGCCCATTCCGGTGCTGCTGTTCGGCCGCGCCTTCTGGGAACGCGTCGTCAATTTCGAGGCCTTGGTCGAGGAAGGCGTGGTATCCGAGCGCGATCTGAGCATCTTCACCTATGTCGAAACCGCCGAGGAGGCATGGGACGTGGTGCGCAACTTCTATGAAGAACGCGCCCGCAAGGAAGCCGAACAGGGATAAGCGCGACGCGCCGACCGACCTGCCAAAAGCCCGTCATCGCGAGATGGCGGGCTTTTTCTTTGACCTATCGAGGGTCATGAATGGTCGGACCGGTCACCCTAGACCGGCTATCGAGCTATGACAGGAGTATTTTGATGGACTGGGCAAGTGTCTATCAAGAATTAAGAGGCTGGCAGGCTCTGATCGGTTCGTTATTGGGGTTTGGCGGCCTGGTCATAGGCGCACTTTTCAACGCGCACCTCAACCGCAAGCGCGACGATCGTCTTCGTGACACGGAGGCGGTCACGATTGCACTGTCCCTATACGGCGAAATCCGGCTTCTTAGAGAGACTGCGGCAGAACTCGCGCGCGTTCTGGGGGCATGGTTCATTGATCGGGGCGTCCACGGTCACGAACTTCCCGATCATTATCGTGAGATCCACCAGCTTCGGGAGCCCACTTTGTATAATGCCTTGGCGGCCAAGCTGGGCACGCTGAATCCCGACATTCTGTTGCCCATCACCAAATTCTATTCCGACTATGAAACCGTCACCGGCCACTATCCGAAACTTTTCCACAATGAAGGGCAACGCGTCCGCTACGGCCCGGAATGGGTCTTGGCACCCGCCATCCGAGCGGTTGAGGACATCGAGGAGGGGCTTCGTCACATAGAACGACTTGGACGAATCAAGATACCTGCCCGGACGCCGTCGGTCGGCCGAGCCCAAGCGGAACGGAGCAAGGAACAGGCCAGTTTGTCTTCCAGAATCCCGTTCAGCCTGAGGGAAGTCGAAGGCCCCGCATCCCAAAGGAAAAGGGCCGGACGTTTCCGCCCGGCCCCTTGCCCCTTACGCCGCCTTCGAGCGAGCCGCGCGCTTGCGCTCGTTCGGGTCGAGGTAGCGCTTGCGCAGACGGATCGACTTCGGGGTCACTTCGACCATCTCGTCGTCGTCGATGTAAGCGATCGCCTGCTCCAGCGTCATCTTCTTCGGCGGGGTCAGGCGGATGGCGTCATCCTTGCCGCCCGACGCGCGGAAGTTCGTCAGCTGCTTCGCCTTCATCGGGTTGACCTCGAGGTCATCCGTCTTGGCGTTCTCGCCGATGATCATGCCCTCGTACAGGGCCTCGCCGTGGCCGACGAACAGGATGCCGCGCTCTTCGAGCGGACCCAGCGCATAGCCCTGCGCTTCGCCGGCGCCGTTCGAGATCAGGACGCCGTTCTTGCGGCCTTCGATCTTGCCCTTGTGGGGGCCGTACTTCTCGAACAGGCGGTTCATGATGCCGGTGCCGCGCGTGTCCGACAGGAACTCGCCGTGGTAACCGATCATGCCGCGCGAGGGCGCCGAGAAGGTGATGCGGGTCTTGCCGCCGCCCGACGGACGCATGTCGGTCATCTCGGCCTTGCGCAGGTTCATCTTCTCGACGACCGTGCCCGAATATTCCTCGTCCACGTCGATGATGACGGTCTCGTACGGCTCGGTCTTCTTGCCGTCCTCGTCCTCGCCGAACAGCACGCGCGGGCGGCTGATGCCCAGCTCGAAGCCTTCGCGGCGCATCGTCTCGATCAGAACGCCCAGCTGAAGCTCGCCGCGACCGGCGACTTCGTAGCTGTCGCGGTCGTCGCTCTCGGTGACCTTCACCGCGACGTTCGATTCCGCTTCGCGCAGCAGGCGGTCGCGGATCATGCGGCTGGTGACCTTCGAACCCTCACGGCCCGCCATCGGCGAATCGTTGACGGCGAAGCGCATCGACAGCGTGGGCGGATCGATCGGCTGCGCGTGCAGCGGCTCGCTGACGCTGGTGTCGGCGATCGTGTTCGCCACGGTCGCGACGGTCAGACCGGCGAGGCTGATGATGTCACCCGCCTTGGCCTCGTCCACCGGCACGCGGTCCAGGCCGCGGAACGACATGATCTTCGACGCGCGACCGGTCTCGACGATGTTGCCGTCGTTATCCAGCGCGTGGATCGCCTGGTTGGTGCGCACCGTGCCCGAATTGACGCGGCCGGTCAGGATGCGACCCAGGAAGTTGTCGCGGTCGAGCAGCGTCACCAGGAAGGTGAAGGGCACGTCCTCGACTTCCACCTTCGGCGCGGGGACATGGTTCACAATGGTCTCGAACATCGGGATCAGCGTGCCTTCGCGCGCGTCCATGTCGGTCGAGGCATAGCCGTTGCGGCCCGAGGCGTAGAGGACCGGGAAGTCCAGCTGCTCGTCATTCGCGTCGAGCGAGACGAACA